>Ga0209147_100144_pt1 | contig 106567 bp, 83 predicted proteins | sample AraplaCol_mLB_r2_FD_184278 | JGI IMG/M metagenome (GOLD analysis project Ga0209147, IMG submission 184278) | Arabidopsis root microbial communities from North Carolina, USA - plate scrape CL_Col_mLB_r2 (SPAdes) (version 2) | ecosystem: Host-associated > Plants > Roots > Endosphere | place: USA...
CTACATCCACTACTACAATCACGACCGCATCAAACTGAAACTAAAAGGGCTGAGTCCCGTGCAATACAGAACTCAGCCCTCTCAGCCCTAGCCGTCATAACCCGTCCAACTTTACGGGGTCAGTTCAGTGTCGAGTGCGGGCTTTTTTGCGTGCGCGGCAAGCGTGGCGCGGGCTGACAATCCATCGCGTGTGCGCTAGCATCGCGGTCGGCATTGCCACGCTGCGGCGGCCGCGACGGAGGTCGCGCCCATCGGCCGGCGAGGTCGCGCACCGAGGCGCGGCGGCAAGCCCGGCATCACGTTCCACGACTTCAACGAAAACAAACAGGAGCATCCATGCGTGTCTTGACCGGTCTGCTGTGCGCGCTGGCGCTGACGGCGAACGTTGCCCATGCGCAGGCGAATTGTGCCGACGCGACGGATCAGGCGGCGATGACGGCGTGCGCCGATCGCGCGTACAAGAAATCCGACGCGGACCTGAACCGCACTTACCAGGCCGTCACCGCACGGCTGCGCGATGCGAAGCCGCTCGCGGAGAAACTCGTGAACGCGCAGCGCGCATGGATCGCCTACCGCGACGCCGAATGCAACTTCTCCAGCGCGAACGCCGAAGGCGGCAGCGTGTATCCGATGGTCGTGTCGACCTGCCTCGACGATCTGACCAAGACGCGCAACGAGACGCTGAAGGGTTATCTGTCCTGCGAGGAAGGCGATCTGGCCTGTCCGGTGCCGGGGAAGTAAGGCCGTGCGACGTCCGGCTGGCCCGCACGCCGCGCGGCCGGCACGGTGCGCCTAGACGTCGTCTGCTTCGTCGAGCAGCTTGTGCCGGATCGCGTAGCGGACCAGCGCCGCTTCGTGCGGCATCTGCATCTTTTCCAGAATCCGGGTCTTGTACGTGCTGACCGTCTTCGCGCTCACGCACAGCGCCTGCGCGATCTCGGTCAGTGTCTGTCCGGCGGCGATCCGGCGGAACACGTCGAACTCGCGATCGGACAGCCGCTGGTGCGGCAGCGTCTCGGCCGGTTCGTTCAGGCTCTGCGCGAACTGCTCGGCCATCGCGAGACTCACGTAGACGCCGCCCGCTGCAACCTTGGTCACGGCGCCGACCAGTTCGGCGCTCGCGCTTTCCTTGGTCAGGTAGCCCGACGCGCCGGCGCGGAACGCGCGCACCGCGTATTGCTGTTCCGCGTGCATGGTCAGCACGAGCACGCGCAGCGCGGGCTTCTCGTCCTTGATCTGCTTGATCAGCTCGACGCCGTTGCGGCCCGGCATCGAAAGGTCGAGCACCAGCACCTGCGCGGGCGTCGAACGAATCAGCGCGATCGTCGACGGCCCGTCGCACGCTTCGCCGGCGACTTCGAATGCGGTGGCGTTCTGGAGAATGTGCCGCAGACCGTCGCGCACGAGCGTATGGTCGTCGGCGATGAGCACCTTGATCATGTGAGGGTGGTTTCCTGTTGAACGGTGCCGAGCGGGAACGCGACCGTGATCGAGAAGCCGCGTGCGAGCGCGGTATCGATCGTCACGCTGCCACCCAGCATGTGTGCGCGTTCGCGAATGCCGATCAGGCCGAACGACTTGTCCTCGTGGGCGGTGCCGCCCGGTGCCGCGCCGCGGCCGTTGTCCGCGACGCGCAGCACGCAGAAGCCTTCCTCGATGTCGAGCCGCAGCGCGACGCGCGTCGCATCCGCATGGCGCGCGACGTTCGTCAGCGCTTCCTGGACGATCCGGAACAGCGTGGTCGCCCCGGTGCTGGTGAACGTGAGCCCGCCCGTTTCGATGTGGCGTTCGACGTCGATGCCGTAGCGGTTCGTGAAGTCGTTCGCCAGCCACTCGATCGCGGGCACGAGGCCGAGATCGTCGAGCATCACGGGGCGCAGATCGGCTGCGATGCGCCGCACCGACGCGACGGTCGCGTCGATCAGCCGGCGCATGCCCTGCAATTGCGACAGCACGTCGTCGTCGGGTTGCGCACGGTTCGGCGCGCGCAGTTGCTGCTCGATGACCGACAGGTCCATCTTCAGCGCGGTGAGCTGCTGCCCGAGGTCGTCGTGCAGTTCGCGCGCGATGCGGGTCTTTTCCTCTTCGCGCACGTTCTGCAGATTGGCCGACAGTTCGCGCAGTTCTTCGCGCGACTGCTTCAGCGCATTCTCGGCGCGCTGCCGTTCGGTGATGTCGCGCAGCATCACCGTGTAGAGCTTGCCCGACGCGTCGCGGATCTGCGAGATCGACGCCTCGATCGGGAATTCCTCGCCGTTGCCGCGCAGCCCGAACAGTACGCGCTGACGGCCCATTTGCCGCTCGGACACGCCCGTCACGCCGAACTGGTCGACGTGCTTCGCATGCGCGGCACGAAACCGCTCGGGGATGAAGCGCGACAGCGGCGCGCCGATCGCCTCCATCGCCGATACGCCGAATACCTGTTCGGCCATCGGGTTGAAGATCACGACCGTCTGCTTCTCGTCGATCGTGATGATCGCTTCCATCGACGAACGGATGATGCCCATCATCCGCGCCTCGTTCAGGATGCCGCGGCTGCTGGCGCCCGTATCCGCGGTGCCGGCGCGGCCGCGCAGCAACGCATGGACGAGTGCCGCGAACGCGAACGACGCGATCAACCCTGCGGCGAGCACCGTGCCCGCCGCGCGCTGCGCGCCGGTCGCGCTCGGGCGGCCGTCTGCGGAATAGGCGAGCGTCAGGACGGTCCCGCCGAAATTCAGCTGGTCGCTGCGCCGCATCAGGTCGGGCGATGCCAAAGCCTCGTCGGTCGTCGTCTCGGCGCTCGCGATCGGCCGAGGATCGTCGCCGGCGCTCATCCGCAGGTCGAGCCCGCGCTCCGCGTCGAGCGCGCGCTCGATCAGGCGATTCGGGCTCACCTGCGCGAACAGCACGCCGTCGGCGCCGGTTTCACGGGCGCCGGACTGTGCGGCGGTCGTGCGCGATGAAGCCGTGGCGGGCAGGAACAGCGTGAGGGTGCGCGCATCGCGGGATGTGTCGTCGTCGGCCGAATGGATGCCGAGTGCGACATCGCCGGTCTGCAGCGCGCGCGCGAGGGGGGCCTGATCCGGCGCACCGAAGCGCACGCCGGCCGAGCTCGACGCGGGCGCGCCGAGCGTCGCCACCGCGAGCGGGCCGGCCGGCATCGGCGCGTGGCCGGCGAGGGCGCTGCGTGCCGCGGGCGACAGCGGCGCATAGCCGAACTGCCGGATCGGCGAACGCCCGCTGTCGAGCTCGAGCGTGTCGGCATACCGGCGCCATTGCTCGGGCGTCATCTGTGGCGCGAGCGCGAACGCGCCGCGCGTGCTTTCGAGCACGGCGACGGCGGCTTGCAGCTCGTGGCGCAGCATCGCCGTCACGTGCGTCGTGCGTCGCTCGAAGCGCGTATGGACGGCGCCTTGCCACTGCTCGCGAACGAGCAGCGCAACGCCGAGCGACAGCGCCGCGCCCGCGAACAGCGCAACGACGCCAGCCGCGAGCGGCTGGCGTAACATGGTCTGGAAGCGCGTGGGCCCTCGGGCGTCACGCGGCGGGGTTCCACTGGCGGTCATTCGATGGCCATTCTGGTGTCGGGGCCGCCCGTGGCACTCGGGCGGCGCGGTATAACCGGGAAAAATCGCACCGGCCGCGTGCGGCATCTATTTTCAAGATGAAATTGTGCGCGTTTTACACGTTTTTTGTAATAGGGTCAGTTAAAAATGAGATAACCAGGCGGTGCAGCGGGCGTTCCGGCCGCGATTGACACGCGTCAACCGGTGCGTCCGCACGTGGGGCAGACTGTTCGGCAGGCGAGCCGGCATCGGGCCGGCTTGCGGTGACGGGGGCGTCGTTCGCGCGATGGGCGACGGGCTTCCGGTCGGAGGGCAGACCATGTACAAGCGGATTTTCGTCGGGCTCGATGGGGGCCCGAGTGCGCGTCTCGCGCTGAACGAGGCGATCCGGATCGCGGCGGCATCCGGCGGCGAGGTCACGTGCGCGTTTGTCGTCGAGCACCGGCCGCAGCTCGTCGACGTCGATGCGGGCTTCGCGGCCGAACACGACGGCGACGCGGCGGCAGCCGAAGCGGCGACGCTCGTGCTCGACGATGCGAAGGCGGCCCTCGCGCAGCGGCACGTGCCGGGCACCGTGCGCGCGCTCGATGCGTACGGGGAGGACATCGCCGCGGTGCTGATGCGCACGGCGGCCGAGGCCGGCGCCGATCTGATCGTGATGGGCACGAGCGGGCGGCACGGCCTGCGCCGGCTGCTGCTCGGCAGCGTCGCGGAATCGCTGCTGCGCGCGGCCGATCGGCCCGTGCTGCTGGTGCGCCACGACGAGCAGGCCGCGGCGCCGACTGCGTGACGACGCGGTGCGGCGTCGCGCCGTGAGCGGCGGGCAGGCGGCTGTCGCGCGGATGGCAGTGTGACGGCGGGTGCGGCGGTGCGTCCGCTGCATCGATCGACGTGCCGCCGATATCTTGCGCCGCTGCGTCGCTACGGTGTGATCGCGTAGCGCTGGTTGCGTCGCGTCCCGCACTTCTGGCAGCATCGCCCGGTGTTCGCTTCATCGTCGCGCGCCGCGTTCAGCGCGCGATCCAGTCGCCGCGTGCATGGCCGCGGCGATCGACGCAGCGGCGCGCGACGTCGGCCGGTGGGGTTCCCGATTGGCCGGGCCGTGCGTCGCGTGCCCGGTTCAATCCTTCACCGACGTCATCCGCCATGCCGATCTCCGCCGCCGACCTGATTCACCAGTTCGATCTGCAGCCGCACCCCGAGGGCGGCTATTTCCGGGAAACCTACCGTGCGGCCGAGACGGTCGTGCGTCCGGCCGACGGCGCGCCACGCGCGGCGTCGACCGCAATCTATTACCTGTTGTGCGACGGCGCGTATTCGTCGTGGCACCGGATCCGTTCCGACGAGGTCTGGCACTTCTACGCAGGCGATCCGCTCGAAGTGTGGGTGCTCGACGAGCACGAGGGGCTGACGATCCACCGGCTCGGCAACCCGCTCACGCATCCCGGCACCGTATTCCAGGCGGTCGTGCCGGCCGGGCGCTGGTTCGGCGCGCGCTGCGCGTCGCCGGAGCACGTCGCGCTCGTCGGCTGCACGGTCGCACCGGGGTTCGAGTTCGCGGAATTCGAACTCGCGGACGCGACGATACTGGCCGCCACGTTCCCCGAATACGCGGAATACGTGGCGGGGCTTGCGCAGCGCCCCGACGCGTGAGTGCGGCGGCCGCCTCCAACGGTAGCTGTTCCGCGCGGTCCCGGCCAAACCCGTTTAGAATGCACGACTGTGCAGGATCGGCCGCGGACGTGCCGCGGCGATCGCTGTCAGCCGTATCGACGGCCTCCCCCGTGGCACGGTCAGCATGTCTTTCAGGAGCGCCGCCGTGTGGCACTTTCCCATTGCGATTCCCTCGTCGCTCGGCCCGTGGGCCGTGTTCGCGAGCGTACTGATCACGCAGCTCGGCGTGCCGGTGCCGGCCGTGCCGATGCTGATTCTCGGCGGTACGATGGCGGCGATGGGGCAGGCGTCCTGGACAAGCATGTTCGCGGCGGCGATCGGCGCGACGATGCTTGCCGATTCGCTGTGGTTCTTCATGGGCCGCACGCGCGGCCGTCGCTTGCTGAACGGCCTCGTGCGATTCTCGCTGTCGCTCGACACGACGCTGCGCTTCGCGCGTAATGTATTCGAAAGATACGGCGCGCCGCTGCTCGTCCTCTCCAAATTCCTGCCGGGCCTCGGCCTCGTGTCGGCGCCGTTGCTCGGCACGACCGCGATCGGCATCGGCGTGTTCCTGTTCTGGGATCTGGCCGGCGCGTCGCTGTGGGCTGCGTTCTGGCTCATCGGCGGCGCGGCCGTGCATGACCAGATCGTGCAGTTCGTGCTGTGGGTGCGCGCGAGCGGCGGTACGATCCTCGACGCGTTCCTCGCGATCTTCATCACGTTCCTGCTCTACCGCTGGGTGCGCCGCGTGCAGTTCCGGCGCTACCTCGCGCAGGTGCGCATCTCCCCACCTCAGCTCGTCGAAATGATGACATCGAACGAGCCGCCGCTGATCTTCGATGCGCGGCCGCGCGCGATTCGCGAACGCGAGCCGTATCGGATCGCCGGCGCGGTGCCGGTCGATCTCGATTCGCCGGACCTGCTGGATCCGGAGCTGCTGAAGCGGCCGATCGTCGTGTATTGCGTGTGCCCGAACGAGGCAACGGCGAAGCGTCTGATCGCGAAGATGCAGCGCAAGAAGATGCTTCACAACATCAAGGCGCTGAAGGGCGGGCTCGATGCGTGGGAGAAGCACGGCTATCCGGTCGAGCCGCTGCCGGCCGATCTCGATTCATCGAGGTATTTCGTGCGGCCCGAGCATACGGCGCTCGCAGGCGAATATACGGTGCGGGCGACGTTGTCGAAATAAATCGTGCGCGGGATTCCGCGCACATCCCGATTTCGCCTCCGATTTCACACTTTCGCGCAGCAGGGCCAGGCGCCGGCCAGCCTCGGTCGCGTGAACCGCAACGGTGTGCCGGTGTACGGCGTCGCCGTGTCGGTCGCGCTGCTGCTGATCGGCGTGCTGCTCAACTATCTGGCGCCGCAGCAGGTGTTCACGTGGCTGACGTCGGTGTCGACGTTCGGTGCGATCTGGACGTGGTGCGTGATCCTGATCGCGCAGATGCGCTTTCGCCGCACGCTGTCGGCCGACAGGATCGCGCGCCTGCCGATCCGCGTGCCGTTCTATCCGCTCGGCTCGTTCATTGCGCTCGGGTTTCTCGCGCTGGTCGTCGTGCTGATGGCATTCACGCCGGACACGCGTGTCGCGCTCGTGATCGGCCCGGCGTGGATCGTGCTGCTCGGCATCGCATACGCGGTGTTCTATGCGAACCGCGCGGGCGCGCCCGCGTCGACGAAGTCGTAAGCAAACCGGGCAAAAGTCGCCGCGCCGCGCGCCGAACGCGCGCGGCGGCGCATCGCGGCCCGCACGGGTATTGATCGCGATCATGCACGTGGGGGCCGGACGACATATGCTGTTTGAATCGCTTGTCCACGCTTCGCGTGGCCGTCCGCCGTTCCCTGCGACCGCGTCGGCCGTACGTCCGCCGCGCGCAGCCGCCCGCGCGAAGCTCCGGTCGTCGTCCGCGACGACGCGTCCGCCAGGAGACCTTCGCCATGCAATCCAGCCAGACCATCCCGCCGCTCGCTCGAATTTCGCTGGCCGTCGACCTGACGCCTGAGTCGCTGGCCGCCGCGCGCTACATGCGCACGCTGCTGCGTCCCGGCATGCAGGTGCGCATCGTCTGCGCGATCGACAATCCGCGTCTCGTGCTGCCCGACATTCCGCGCGTCGACGCGCTGCTGACCTCGGCGCGCGAGGAGATGACGCGCGAAGCGCAGGCCACGCTCGAGCGCATCGCGGCACTGTTCGCCGGGAGCGGCGCGGAGATCGAACAGGTGATCATCGATACGTCGGTCACGGGCGGCACGGTGGCCGATGCACTCGCGAACGACACGTCGGCATCGCACGCCGACGTGCTCGTGGTCGGTGCCAATCCGCACCATGGACTGTTGCGGCTCGTCGAGGGCGCGGTGTCCGACACGCTGGCCTCGCGCGCACGCTGCGCGCTGCTGATCGTACCCGCCAACTACACGCGGCCGTCGGAAGGACCGCTGCAGCGCCTGATGTTCGCCGTGGACGGCAGCGAGCCGTCGCTGCATGCAGTGCGCGTCGGGCTCGGCTTCGCGGCGCCGACGACGCTGCTGTATGCGGCCTATGTCGTCGATCGCGCGGTTCGTCTGACGGATCTCGTGCCGGTGCGCGCGCTCGAGGATGCGTATCGCGCGGAGGGCGAGGATGCGCTGGCACGGATCGGCCCGCTGTTCCATGCAACGGGGAACCCGACCAAGCGCGGCATTGTCGAAACGCGGCCGACCAGCGACGACGTCGCCCATGCGCTGATGCGCGACGCGGTGCACTGGCATGCGGAACTGCTGGTGGTCGGCACGCACGGCCGGCGCGGCATCGCCGCCTGGCTGATCGGCAGCGTGGCGCGCCGGATCGCGCATCTCGCGCAGGTGCCGGTGCTGCTCGTGCGCGGCGCGGAATGAAAATCGCGACGCAATGGTGGCGAAGCGGACTTTCGTTGATCTGGATCAGAATCGCCGTGCGCCTCGCATGAGAGGGTGACAGAACGTCCGGGGCGGCGGGTTGCCCGTCGTCCGTGTGCGACGCGGCGATTCGACACGTCGGGTGCAGAACCGCGCGAACGGGCGCATATCCGACGCCGTTGTTCGCGCTTCAAGCGATTTCCGGAGTTGTGCCACGCAGCGCGTGGCGCATCAGCCGATCACGAACTCTCTGGCGCGAGGGTAGGCAGCCGACGGCTGCCTTGGAACGACGGACGGGGTGATTTTCACCCCGTCCGCTTCCTGGCCCCGTGCAGACTACTTTCCTCGCAGGTATTGTTTTGCTCGATGCCGCCGTGCGGAACGGCGTGTGGCGACACGCGATGTGCTGGCGCGCAGCGGTCGTTGCCGATTGGCGTGACAGCCTTCGTCTCCATCGCGCTGCCCCCGTGCCACATCGGCTGCGTTCGGCTTCTTTCGGCTTTTACACGCGGTGAGGCGCTCGCAGGTCGTGCCGACTGCGGGCGCCGCGGCATACGCGTGCGCGCCGACGCACGCCATGCAGCCGTCCTCGTCCGCCCGGCATGCGATTGCGCAACCGTGGCCAGCCGGGGCGCGTCTTTCGGCGCGGCCTCACGACGACCGGTGCGTCGGCACCGGCCCGCGCGCAGAGGGCGGCGGCGAAGCGCTGCAGCGCGAGCACCGACCCCGCGACACTCTGGTATTTCTCGCGGCCGATCTGCCCGTCGAGCGTGACGAGCAAGCCCGATTCGCGCGCGAGCGCGAGCAACGCGTCGAGATCGTCGGGCGGGCGGATTGCGACCGGCGCGGCAGTCGCGAACAGCATGCGCGTGCGCCGCTGTCCGTCCCGCGCCGGGAAGTTGCGATGGGCCATGATGGTCTCCTGCGCCCGACCCCGCGTGCCGGCTCGATGGCCGGCTGAGCGATGACCGGGTATGAACGCTTGGTTCATGATGTCAGTATCCGCCGGCCAAGCCGCGTTGCCAATCGGCGCGGGCTGAAGTCGCTGTCAGACATTGCGCGCGCGGTATCGGAATCCGCTGACACGCAGGGCCGACGATCGGTTGCGGTGGCGCAAGGCGGGCCGTCACGCGATGTGCGGCACCCCGACCCGGTGCATTCGAACAGACGAATCGCGGCCGGTGATCATCGCTTGACGCGGGATTTCGGCCGGTCTAAGTTTCCCGATGCATCGGCGTCGCGCGACGGTTCGTCGTACGCGCGATCGGCGGTGCCGCGCCTCGGGGGGCGTAGGCAATCCTTCCAGTCATTCGCGGGCCACGCGCGCCGCGAATCCTGCGCACGAGCCGATCCAGCGACGGATCGGCGCGGCGGCACGCGACGTGCCGTTGATCGCGCGCAAACACGCTTCGGCGCATCGCACGCCGGGCGGCTGTCCAGTCTTTAATCTTCCGGTAGGCTCATCTTCCTTTCGTTCCTCGACCGTCAGGAGCTCGTCGATGTCACAGGACAATCTGCTTGATGCTTTGAAGGCCGTCGCCGAAGAGCGCGCGATCGGCGCCGACCAGTTGCGCACGATGCTCGACGACGAAGTGCGGGCGTTGTCGTCCGATGCCCGCGTGCACGACTACATCCACGTGTTCGCGATCCGCCACCTGCGCGAACGGATGCGCAGACAGGACGAACTCGAGCGCGACACGCCAGCCAGTACGCCGAACCGGGAGCCGGATGCGAGTACCAGTCGGCGTCTGTAAGGAGGCCCGCCGCGGCCAGCGCCATCGACGCCGGGACCGCGGCCGACTGCCGACCGACGCCGACGCGCAGGGATGCCGTATCGGCAACCGCTGCGCGCAAGCGTGCCGCCAACGCCCCCGCGGCCGCCGGCGTTTTGCGTCATACGTTTCATCGAATCGACACAACGGCCTCAAGTTAGCGGCGCGAATGCCGTTTACCCGGTGAATTCGTCCACCGGGCGTTCGCGCTCCCTTACCGAGTCGTTGCCATGCTCTCGTCCCTCCGCACCCGCATTCTTGCAGCGTGCGTCGCCATCGTCGTATTCGCGCTCGTCGCCACCACGCTGATCAATTACTTCATCGCACGCACGTACAACGAAGATGCGATCGACCGCAACCTGAGATCCGTTGCCAGCGGCCACGTGGTCGGCATCGGCGACTGGGTCGCGACCCGAAGCCGGATGATCGCGTCGCTGCAGGACGCGGCGCTGTCGCCCGATCCGCTGCCGGTCTTCAAGCAGATGGCCGCGGCCGGCGGCTTCACGAACGTCTACGCGGGCTATGCGGACAAGGTGTTCCGTTTCTCCGACCCCACCGGCATCCCGCCCGACTACGATCCGACCGGCCGCCCGTGGTACAAGCAGGCCGCACAGGCCGGCAAGCCGGTCGTCACGCCGCCGTACGTCGATGCGGGAACCGGCAACCTGGTCGTCACGTTCGCGGTCCCGATCCTGCGCGACGGCGCGCTGAAGGGGGTCGTCGCGGCCGACGTCGCGATGGACAGCGTGATCGCGAACGTGAAGTCGATCCACCCGACGCCCGCGAGCTTCGGGATGTTGATCGACAGCAGCGGCCACGTCGTCGCGCATCCGGACGCGAAGCTCACGCTGAAGCCGGTCGCCGACGTGTCGCCCGACCTCGGCGGCATGGGCGCCGCGTCGCTCGCCGCGGCCGCCGCGCCGGTCGAAGTGCACGTGGGTGGCGACGCGAAGCTGGTGCGCGCGCAGGCCGTGCCGGGCACCGACTGGTACGCGCTGGTCCTGCTCGACAAATCGGAAGCGACGGCAGGGATGCGCTCGCTGCTGACAGCGTCGCTGATCACGCTGGTGGTGATCGTGGGCGTCGCGTCGCTGATCGTCGGCGCGATCACTGCAACCGCGTTCCGCCGGCTGTCGCAGGTGCGCCAGGCGATGGCGTCGATCGGCTCGGGCACCGGCGACCTGACGCAGCGCCTGCCGGCCGAAGGCCGCGACGAAGTCGCCGACATCGCGCGCTCGTTCAACAGCTTCGTCGACAAACTGAACGACGTGATGCGGCAGATCCGCGACGCGAGCGAATCGGTGCGCACGGCCGCGAACGAGATCGCCGCGGGCAACCAGGACCTGTCGTCGCGGACCGAATCGGCGGCGGCGAGCCTCGAGGAAACGGCTGCATCGATGGAAGAGATCACCGCGACGGTCGGCCAGTCGGCGGCCGCTGCCAGCCAGGCCGACGAACGGGCGGCCGCCGCGTCGCGCATCGCGTCGCACGGCGGCGTGGTCGTGTCGGACGTGGTGTCGACGATGGGGAAGATCGAGGAAGCGTCGGGCCGGATCGGCGACATCATCGGCGTGATCGACGGGATCGCGTTCCAGACCAACATCCTCGCGCTGAACGCGGCGGTGGAAGCCGCGCGTGCCGGCGAGCAGGGGCGCGGTTTCGCGGTCGTCGCGCAGGAAGTGCGCAGTCTCGCGCAACGCAGCGCGCAGGCCGCGCGCGAGGTGAAGGTGCTGGTCGAGTCGACGGTGGCGAGCGTGTCGGCCGGGTCGGGACAGGTGCGCCAGGCCGGCGACACGATGCGTGAAATCGTGTCGAACGTCGCCAATGTAACGACGATCATCTCCGAGATCACGCACGCGGCGAACGAGCAGACGCGCGGCATCCAGGAAGTGAACCGCGCGGTCACGCAACTCGACGAAATGGTGCAGCAGAACGCGGCGCTCGTCGAGCAGTCGACCGCTGCGGCGACCGCGCTGCAGACGCAGGCGAACGCGCTTGCGACGACGGTCGGGCAGTTCAAGGTCGCGTGACCTGCATCGCGTGATGCGGGCCGGATCGCTGCGCGCCACGCGCGCGGCGACGCTCAGCCGTGGCCGCCGTCGCGCATCAGCGCCAGCCGGTTGTAGAGCGTTTTCAGGCTGATGCCGAGCGCTTTCGCCGCTTGCGGCTTGTTGCCGTCGAAGTGCCGTAGCGTCGCCGCGATGAAACGCTGCTGCGCGTGGTGCAGCGTCGCGCCGAGCGGCAGCGCCATCGCATCGTCCGACGTATGGTCGGGCAACATCGTCGGCTTGGGCAGCGCGACGTCGATGCCGTCGTCCGCGAGGATGTACGCGCGCTCGATCGTGTTGTGCAGCTCGCGCACGTTTCCTGGCCACGAATACGCACGCAGCGCGGCGATCGCCGCGTCGGTCAGGCGCTTGTGCGAGTGGTGCCGCACGTTGAGCGCATCGACAAGCTCGTGCGCGATCGCCTCGACGTCGCCGTTGCGCTGGCGCAGCAGCGGCACGTACAGCGCGAACGCGGCGAGACGGTAGAACAGGTCCTCGCGCAGCCGGCCGTCGCGCACGGCTTCGGCGGGATTGTGACGGGTCGCCGACACGATGCGCACGTCGAGTGGAATCGACTCGGTGCCGCCGACCCGCACGATCGTGTTCGATTCGAGCGCGCGCAGCAGCTTCACCTGCAGCGACGCGGGCATCTCCGCGATCTCGTCGAGCAGCAGCGTGCCGCCGAACGCGGCTTCGAAGAACCCTTCGCGTTGCGCGATCGCGCCGGTGAAGCTGCCTTTCTCGTGACCGAACAATTGCGCTTCGGCGATGTCCGCCGGAATCGCGCCGCAGTTGACGGGGACGAATGGCCCGTCGCATCGCGCGCTCAGATCGTGCAGTCGCCGCGCGACGATATCCTTGCCGACCCCGCTTTCGCCGGCAATCATCACGCTGGCGCGGGTCGGAGCGATTTTCTCGATACGGCCGAGCAGCGTGCGCATCGCCGCGGAGCGGCCGGACAGCCGGCGCGCGTCGGCGCGTGGCTTCGGACGGTTTGCAGAGTCGACCATAGGCGTTCAGCGGGCCGTTTTGAAAATCGGCACCGCGCACTCCCTTCTTTGCAATATCTATCATCGACAGCGAAACCGCACGGAAGGTGCCGCGATTTAGAAATTTCCAATGTCGGGTGCGACGACGGAAGAAATATGCGATCGCTAGGGCACGATGCCGACAGGCGGCTGCCGATGCCGCCCCATGATGCTTTTTTACAGCCGAGGTATGAAAAATCGAAACACGCCTGCCATCGCGTTCTCGGCAAACGCGACAGGCGGCCGAGCGACGCGGCGCGACGGCACGTGCAACACCTGGCTTTGCCGCGAAGTCGCCACGCGCCATGCGGCGGGTACGCGCGTTGCGAAGGCTCGTAGGCTCGCCCGGTCCGCTCGAGGGCATACCGTCGAGCGACGGTCGCAGGGCGATGCAGGGAAACGATGAAAACCTTTACCCGCGAGCTGTTTCGGCAGGGCGCATGGGTCGTGCTGGCCGTCGGGCTGGCGTCCGCGCTGCAAGTGTGGGCGATTCACGCCGTCGGGATGCGTGAACCGTTTGCACCGCTGCCTTTCTACGTCGGTGTCGCGGCCGCGGCCTGGCTGACGTCGTTCGGCGGCGGTCTGGCCGCGACTGCCGCGAGCGCGGCCGTGATCGGCGCGTTGTGGTGGCGCGATGTGCCGCTGCTCGCGCTGCTGATGCGGGCCGGCGTCTTCGTTGCGATCGGTTTCGTCGAATGCATGCTCGTGCTGGCCGTCAAGCCGCTGCTCGCGAACGACCGGCTGCGCGGAGCCGACGATGCCGAAGACGATGACGCGCGCCCGGCGAGCCGCGAACCGGCGCGCGCGCCGCTCGCACTCGACGACATCCTGCTGCGCCGCGTGGTCGACGCATCGCCCGACGCGATCGTCAGCGTCGATGCCGCACGGCGGATCACGAGCTGGAACCCGGCGGCGCGGCGCCTCTTCGGCATCGACGTCGCGGCGGTGATCGGACACGACGTCACGACGTTGATCGCGCCGCGCTGGCTGCGGCTGCATCCCGTTCCTGCGTCGTTCGCGAACGCGCGCGCGCCCACCGGCCCACTCGACATCCTGTGTGTGCGTCGCGACGGTGGCCGCTTTCGCGCGACCTTCGCGGCAGCGCCGATCGTCGACGCGCAAGGCAACTGCACCGGCCTGTCGATGACGCTGCGCGAGGCGCACGAACGCCGCGACGAGCGGCGCGAACTGCGCTCGCTGCGCGGCGTGCGCGACGCGCGCGTGCAGGCCGACGAATCGAACCGGTTGAAGGACGAACTGCTGGCGACCGTGTCGCATGAATTGCGCACGCCGCTGAACGTGATCTACGGCTGGGTCGAGGTGCTGCGCAGCGCCGACGCCCAGGGCTTGGCGCATCAGGCGATCGACGCGATCGATCGGAGCGCGCGGTCGCTGTCGCGGATGGTCGGCGACCTGCTCGACGCGTCATCGTTCGCGACGGGCCGGATGCGGCTCGAACGCACGCCCGTCGACCTGGTGCGCGCCGTGAACGAGGCAGTGCGCGAGCTGGACGCGAGCGCGGAGGCGAACGGACTCGAACTGTCGACCGCGTGCGCGATGTCCAACTGCGTGATCTACGCGGACGGCGAGCGCATTCGTCAGGTGCTGTCGAACCTGCTGTCGAACGCGATCAAGTTCACGCTGCCGGGCGGCCACGTCAAAGTGTCGCTGACCCGGGCCGGCGCGCGCGTGCGGCTGTCGGTCGCCGATACGGGGCAGGGCATTTCCGCGGATCGCCTGCCGCATCTGTTCGATACGTTCAACCGGCCGGAAGGCGCGTCCGCGTCGCCGAAACGCGGCCTCGGGCTCGGCCTGTCGATCGTGCGCAACATCGCGCGGCTGCACGGCGGCGAGGTGGCGGCCGCGAGCGAAGGCGTCGGGCGTGGCACGACCGTGACCGTCATGCTGCCGGTGGACTGGCGCGCGGACGATCTGATCGGCCAGCCCACACGGCCGAGCGGGGCGTCGACGGCGGTGGCGCTCGACGGCCAGCGCGTGCTGGTGGTCGACGACGATGCGACGTCGCGCGAGAGTCTTGCGGCGGCGCTCGAAACGCTGGGTGCCCAGGTGTCGACCGCGCAATCGGGGCGCGACGCGCTCGACGTCGTCGCGCGGCAGCACCCGAGCGTCGTGCTGTCCGATCTTGCGATGCCGGACGGCGACGGCTTCTGGCTGCTCGACCACATCCGCCATTTGCCGAACGCCGACGGGCTTCTGCCCGTCGTCGCGGTAACGGCACACGCGGGCGCGGACCGGAACCGCGTGATGGCCGCCGGCTTCGACGCGTTTCTCGGCAAGCCGGTCGACATGCCGACACTGGCCAGCGTGATCGTCGACGTGGCGGCCGCCGGACGGCACCGCTGACGCCCGACGGCCTCCGCAACACCCGCCAGGAGGCGCGATGAAGAGATCGAACAACACGCAGCGCGACGACCCGGGAGGCAAGCCGGCGCGCTCCGGGCGCATGCCGCTGATCGTGCGGATCCCGTTCGCCGGAAATGGCTGCTTGCTCGTATCGGGCGTGCTCGCCGCGTTCTGCGCGTCGGCATTCACGCCGGCGCATGCGCAGGCGCCGCCTGCATCGTCCGTTCATGTCGCGCCGGGCGTCGTCCGTCCCGGCGAGACCGCCGACGAGGCGGACATGACGCGGCGGCCGAACGGCATCGATGCGGAATTCGTCGACAAGGCAGGCATCGTCGGCAAGACGGCGCTGGAGGCGAGCCAGCTCGCGCTCGATCGGTCGTCGAATCCGGACGTGAAGGCCTTCGCGCGCCGGATGGTGGACGATCAGGTTCGCATGGCCGCGGAATTGCGCCGGCTCGGCGCGCAAAAGGGCCTGCCCGTGCAGACGCGCATGCTGGTCGATCCGGGGCTGACGACCCTGCGAACCATGCGTGGCGACGCATTCGACAAGGGTTACATCGCGCTGGCGGGACCGAACGCGCACGAGGCGGCGATCAGGCTCTACGAAGCCGAAGCGCGCAACGGTCACGACCCGCAGCTTCGCGCGTTCGCGGCAGACACGCTGTCGACGCTGAAGGCGCACCTGCGCGCCGCGCGCGCGCTCGAGCGTTCGATCGCGGCCGCGCACTGATCCGCACGGCGGCCGCGCGCGTCTGTCGCGTCGGTCAGTGGCGTCGCGTGCCGCTCTCCGGGCCGTTCGGAGACGCCTCGTATGGCGGCGAGTCGAGCGCCGTCTCGCCTTCCTCGATCAGCCAGTACGGCGACGCGCCGTAGTGCGCGTGCAGCGCCTCGGCCCACGCGGGATCGGCCATCGCCGGCCAGCGGTCCTTCTCGAAGCCCGGTGCGTCGCGCACCCGTTCGGTCGGAACGGGCAGCACGAAGCAGCGGCGCTCGACGTCGAGCGTCAGCACGTTCCACGGCACCGCGAGCAGCTTGTCGCCGATCCCGGCAAATCCGCCCGACGACACGACCGCGTACGCGATCCGGCCCGAGTGGACGTCGAGCATGATGTTCGTGACCTTGCCGATGTCGTCGCCGTCGATCGTCAGCACGCGATCGTTTTCCAGCGTGCCGGCGGCCATCACGTCCGGCCCCGGCCCGCCGGCCGAACGGCCGCGGTCGCCGACAATGCGCGCCTGTGTGCGCGACGGTCTGTCCGTTGTCATCGCTTTTCTCCTGGTCGAAGCGGCACGGCGCATAAGGCGCGCGGGCTGCACGGATGGGGGGCGCTCAGCGGCGGCGCGGCAGGGACACGTCCTCGAGCGTATTCGCCAACTCGTCGCGTGCCGGGCCGCCCGCGCGCGTCGCGATGTCGCCGAGCGACACCATGCCGACGATCTGGTGGTTGGCGTCGAGCACCGGCATCCGGTGCAGCTGTATGTCGGCCATCCGCTGCTGCACGTCGCCGACGCCGTCGTCCTCGACGCACCACTGCACCGGCGCCGATGCGACCATTTTCACGGGGGTATCGGGCGGATGCCCGTGCGACAGCGCGCGTACCGCAAGGTCGCGGTCCGTCACGATCGCGACGAGCCCGGTGCCGTCGCACACCGGCAGCACGCCGATGTCGAAGCGCTGCATCAATTCGGCCGCATGGCGAATCGTGTCGGTGGGCGCGACACACACCACGTCGCGCGACATGATTTCGTTGACGCGATACATGAACGCCTCCTTCGTGAGCGAGACGATGCGGGAGCAGGACGCGTGCCGCGTTCAATCGACAGGTGCCGGACCTGCGCGGCCGTGCCACGGAGAAATTTGCCAGCCGGGTTGTACATCTTCCACGGCGGCAGCCGTGGCTGGGCCGCGCGCTGCGCTCAGTGGCCGACGCCCGTCATCACGACGATGGCGAGTACCAGCGCACTCTCGATCGCGGCTAGCGCCGCGACGCCCGCGGCACCGCTGACTTCGTGCCATGCACGTTCAATGCGTTTCATCAGTTCGCTCCGGTTGAGCCGGCCCGTTGCCGCGCTGCCGCGCATCGCGGGCCGGGTGCCGCCGTCAGCCGTGATCGCGGGGCGGTGGCGGGGCGTCGGGCGCGCGACGTTCGCGCTCGCCTGACGGCCTGGCGGGGTCGATGCGGGTTGCGCCGCCGACGGCGGGCGGATCGCTTGCCGGGAACGTCTCCTCGAGCCCTTCGTCGATGCGTTCCTCCGTCTTGTCTTTGGATGGCTTGCGCGACGTGGCCAGCGGGAGCGGGCCGGCAGCCGGTGACACGGCGTTGCGGCTGCCGGGGGCGGATGCGGTCATGATCGAACCTCCTTACGGGTACGAGGAGCGCAAGCGCCGTGCCCGCGCGGCGCGGGCGGCATGATGCTTGCAGTCGTCGAGGCGGCCGGGCGGGCGACCATTCGGGCTGCCCGCAGCCGGTGTGGACGAGAGGACATCGTGATGATTGAACCCAGGGAAAGGATACGTTACGACGCGAGCGTGCGTAGCGGCGATTTCCGTGATGTACGCGAACGGTTCGACATATGCGCGGCGGCCCCGCCGGGCAGGCACATCCGTTGCGCGTGCTCGCCACGCCAATCGACACGCGCGAGCCGCCGCGCAGGAGTGACATGAGCACGCAATCCATGCTGCACCGTCCCGAGCCGACGCCCGACGTCGATCCCGACCCGGCGCTGCCCGAGCACGACGATCCGTTCGATCCGCCCGTGCCCCCGGGGCAGCCGCTAGGCGATCCGCCATCGCAGCCGCCGCCGATGCGAATGCCGGGCGGGCACAGCCAACCACGGCCGGCCGCGCGAACACTGAAAGGAGGACCATCATGGACATTCACGTGCGATCGCCCGACAAGCGCGCGATCGCCCAGGTGCTGGGCCGTTATTTCGAGTCGCGTTCGCTGCGCTATCACATCGAGGAGTTGCCGGGCGGCGTGCTGCATATCGGCTTTCGCGCGAGCGGCCGCCCGGTCGCGGTCACCGTGTCGTTCGACGACACCGCCTACGACACCTACACGCACTGGGACGCGAGCCAGAAGCAGCTCGCGCTCGGGCGTCTCGCCGACGGCTTCTCGCGCATGATGGCGAAGCGCAGTCCGGCCGCGCTGGCCGGCGACTATCACGTCGAGCGTTTCTGATTCCGCAATCCTGCACCGGTTCATGCCGGAAATCGGCAAAGTGCCCGTGTTCAACGGGCGCTTTGCGGCTTCGCCGCGCGTCGCGTAGGATGATGACAATTCAGCGCACGCTACGTTCGCGCCGTCGGCTGCCTGCTGTTGCAGCCGATCGGGATGCGACGCGCTTTCCCTTAGGTTCGTTTCGTGCAACCGACGGAGATCGCCTTGATGACCGTTGCCCGCCCGTTGTTGTCGCCCGGCATCCGCCGGGTCGTGTCCGGCCTGTCGGCCTTCGCCGTGCTGGCGGCGGCAGGTGCCCGCGACGCGTCGGCGCAGACGCCTTCGCCGCTCGGCGAATGGCAATACTCGGCAGGCGTCCCGCTGCAGAAGCTGTTCAGCCCGACAGTTCCGACGTGGCAGGTCAGCGTGGGCGCGGCGATGACGCTCCAGCCGCGCTACGCGGGTTCCGATCGCTACCGCGTGATGGGCGGCCCGAATGTGGACGTGCGCTATCGCGACCTGTTCTTCCTGTCGACGGGCGAGGGGCTCGGCGCGAACGTGCTGCGCGGGCCCAACTGGCGCGTGAGCCTGTCGGTGGGCTATGACCTCGGGCGCCGCTCGGCCGACGACCTCGACCACCTGAACGGGCTCGACAACATCAACGCGGCGCCGGTGATGAAGCTCGCGGCCGATTACGTAATCTCGAAGGATTTTCCGCTCGTGCTGCGCGCCGATGTTCGGCGCAGCATCGGCGGCTCGAACGGCTGGATCGGCGATTTCTCCGCGTACATGCCGATGCCGGGCAGCAACGAGCACTTCTTCTGGTTCGCGGGGCCGACGGTGTCGTTCGCCGATTCGCGCTACATGAACAGCTGGTTCGGCGTGAACCCGGGTGCGTCCGCGCGTTCGGGGCTGCCGACCTATTCGTCGGGCGCGGGGATGAAGTCGTTCGGCGCCGGCGTGACGATGGTCTGGTTCGTCAACAAGCACTGGTTCGTGACCATGGACGGCGCGATCGAACAGCTCGTCGGCCGCGCAAGGCGCAGCCCGATCACGCAGCAGTCGACGAACGGCGTGTTCGACATGTCGGTGAATTACCAGTTCTGATCGGATCGGGGCCGGCAAGGCGGCCGGACGGCGCCGCGGCATGCAGCATTTTTCGTCACATTTGATATGATTCCGACCTGTACAAACGTACAGTGATCGATCCCCGTGACGCCTGCATCGCCGACGCCCCCGGCGTTTTACTACCTGACCAATTTCGAACGCGCGCTGGCCTGGCTCGGCGAGCGTTACGACGACCTGCTCGATGCGCGCGAACACGCGTTTCTTCGGGATTTCGCACAGTTGCCAAAAGTGTCGCGCGCGTTGCTCGTGCGCATGCTGATGCGCAGCGGGTCCGACTTCCGTGCGAGCAAGCTGGTGTATGACGAGATCGGCAGCACGCTCGACGCGGCCACGCCACTCGTCGAGCTCGGCTGGGTCGATCCGGCGCCCGCGCTCACGCTCGACGAACTGTTCGCGCTGTCGACCAAGGCCGATCTCCTGAAGGTGTTCCCGTCGCTCGGCGCGCACGCGGGCGAGCGCAAGCCCGACTGGCTCGAACGGCTGCGGCCCGCGCACGACGTGGCGCAGCCGCTAGATGCCTGGTGCGCGCAGACCGACGATCGCGTGCTGCGCGTGACGGTCGGCGCACTGTGCGACCGGCTGCGACTGATGTTCTTCGGCAATCTTCATCAGGACTGGAGCGAATTCGTGCTCGCCGATCTCGGCGTGTTCCAGTACGAAAGCGTGCCGTTCGCGCCGTCGTCTCGCGCGTTCCAGCAGCGCGACGACATCGAGACATATCTTGCGCTGCAGACCTGCCGCGAAGCACTCGATGCGTGGCCCGACGACCTGCCGTTCGACGCGCTGCTGCAGGCGATCGACGCGGTCGGCTGCGTGCAGCCGTGGCTCGCGACGCGCCGCGCGAAGCTGCTGTTCACGCTCGGGCAGACCTGCGAGCGCCGCGCCGACTGGACCGCCGCGCTGGACGCGTATGCGCGCAGCGCGTGGCCGGGCAGCCGGCACCGGCGCATTCGCGTGCTCGAACGCTGCGGACGCGACGACGATGCGCTCGCGCTGGCGCTCGAGGCGCGCAGCGCCTTCGAAAGCGACGAGGAGCGTCAGCGCGTCGAGCGGATGCTGCCGCGCCTGCAGCGCCGTCTCGGGCAGCGGGTCGAACGCGCGGGCAACGCACCTGACGTGCCGCGCGAGACGCTCGTGCTTGCGCGCCCCGACGCGTTCGTCAGCGTCGAATACACGGTGCGCGACCACCTTGCACGGCCCGACGCGCCGGTTCACTACGTCGAGAACACGCTGATCAATTCGTTGTTCGGGTTGCTGTGCTGGGAGCCCGTGTTCGCGGCCGTGCCCGGCGCGTTCTTTCATCCGTTCCAGCGCGGCCCGGCCGACCTGCACGCACCCGATTTCGCGGTACGCCGCACCGCCGCCTTCGACGGCTGTTTCGCGCAACTCGATTCGGGCGCGTACCGCGACACGATCCGCCGGCACTACGCCACGAAGATGGGGTTGCAATCGCCGTTCGTGTTCTGGGGCGTGCTGACCGACGAACTGCTCGACGAGGCGCTGGCATGCCTGCCGCCCGAGCACCTGCGGCTGTGGTTCACGCGCCTGCTCTCGGATATCCGCGGCAACCGCTCGGGACTGCCCGACCTGGTCCGTTTCTGGCCCGGCGAGCGGCGCTATGAACTGATCGAGGTGAAGGGGCCAGGCGACCGGCTGCAGGACAACCAGACGCGCTGGCTCGCATACTGCATCGCGCATGCCATGCCGGTGCGCGTCGTCGATGTCGAATGGGCGGGCGCGGGCGTCCGACAGGACGAAGCGGCGGGGTTGTCCGCATGAGCTATGTCGTCGCGGTGCGGGCGATGTGCGAGTTCACCGCGCGGCGCGGCGATCTCGACTTGCGCTTCACGCCCGCGCCGACCGCGCTCGAAGGCATCGCGGGCCACGGCGCCGTCACGTCGAAGCGCGGCGCACGCTACGAAACCGAGATCGCGCTGACCGGCACGTGGGGCACGCTGACCGTGCGCGGGCGCGCGGACGGCTACGATCCCGTCGCGAACCGGCTCGAGGAGATCAAGACCTATCGCGGCAGCCTCGACGCGATGCCGGCCAACCATCGCGCGCTGCACTGGGCGCAGGCGAAGGTCTATGCGCACCTGATGTGCGACGCACGCGGCCTCGCGGAAATCGACGTCGCGCTCGTGTATTTCGACATCGTGTCGGAGCGCGAGACCGTGCTGACGGAGACGCTCGGCGCAAGCGCGCTCGCCGCGTTCTTCGCCGAGCAGTGCGCGTGCTTCGTCGGCTGGGCCGAGCGCGAGACCGCACATCGCGCGGCTCGCGACGCGGCGCTGCGTGCGCTGACGTTTCCGCACGGGCAATTCCGCAGCGGTCAGCGCGAGCTGGCCGTATCCGTCTATCGGGCGGCGCGCGACGAACGCTGCCTGATGGCGCAGGCGCCGACCGGCATCGGCAAGACGCTCGGCACGGTGTTCCCGCTGCTGAAGGCATGCGGTGAAGGCGAGCTCGATCACGTGTTCTTCCTGACCGCGAAAACGCCCGGCCGGGCGCTCGCGCTCGAGGCGGCGACCACGCTTGGCGCCGGCACGCCGGCGCTGCCGCTGCGGGTGCTGGAACTCGTCGCGCGCGACAAGGCGTGCGAGCATCCTGACCGCGCGTGTCACGGCGAATCGTGCCCGCTCGCGCAAGGCTTCTACGACCGGCTGCCGGCAGCGCGCGACGCGGCGATCGCCACCGGGCTGCTCGATCGCGACACCGTGCGCGAGGCGGCCCTCGCACACGACGTCTGTCCGTACTACCTCGCGCAGGAGCTTGCGCGCTGGTCGGACATGATGATCGGCGACTACAACTACTACTACGATGGCAGCGCGATGCTGCATACGCTCGCGCAGCAGAACCAGTGGCGTGTCGGCGTGCTCGTCGACGAGGCGCACAACTTGCTCGATCGCGCCCGCAAGATGTACAGCGCATCGCTTGACCCGTTCGCGTTCGCGGCCGCGCGCGAGGCCGCGCCCGCGGCTCTGCGCAAGGCGTTCGACCGGCTCGCGCGCGCGTGGGGCACGCTCAATCGCGCACAGGCCGAGCGCTACGCGGCGTATCCGGAGATTCCCGGCCCGATCGTGACGGCCGTGCAGAACCTGGTCGCGGCGATCGGCGAACACCTGACCGATGCGCCGCGTGCGAACGGCGACGCGCTGTTGCGCTTTCATTTCGAGGCGATCCAGTTCGGTGTGCTCGCCGACGCGTTCGACGGCGCGTCGATCTTCGACGCGACGCTGCACGGCGAGCCGTTGCCGCGCCAGTCCGGGCTCGACGGCGTCGCGCCAGCCGCGCGCCGGCGCCGCATCCAGTCGACGCTGTGCGTGCGCAACGTGATTCCGGCCGGCTTTCTCGCGTCGCGTTACGAAGCCGCGCGCGCGACCGTGCTGTTTTCCGGCACACTGAGCCCGTTTCATTTTTATCGTGACACGCTCGGACTGCCGGCCGACACGGGCTGGCTCGACGTCGACGGGCCGTTCCGCGCCGAACAACTGACCGTGCGCGTCGCGAGCCACGTGTCGACGCGCTGGCGCGACCGCGACCGTTCGCTCGAACCGATCGTGGACCTGATCGCCGCGCAGTATGCGACGCGGCCCGGCAACTACCTCGGTTTTCTCAGCAGCTTCGACTATCTCGGGCGCGTCGTCGCGCTGATGCAGACGCGCCACCCGGACGTGCCCGTGTGGGCCCAGGCGCCCGGCATGGCCGAAAGCGAGCGCGACGCATTTCTCGCACGCTTCGACGCGGGCGGGCGCGGGGTCGGCTTCGCCGTGCTGGGCGGGGCGTTCTCGGAGGGCGTGGATCTCGTCGGCGAGCGGCTGATCGGTGCGTTCATCGCGACGCTCGGGCTGCCGCAGGTCAACGATGTCAACGAACAGATGCGGCGCGCGATGGATGCGCGTTTCGGCAACGGATACGACTACATGTATCTGTACCCGGGTTTGCAGAAGGTCGTGCAGGCGGCCGGACGCGTCATCCGCACCGAACGCGACGAGGGCGTCGTGCATCTGATCGACGATCGTTACCGGCGGCGCGAGGTGCGCGATCTGTTGCCGCGGTGGTGGCGGATCGGGTGATCTGCCGGACGGGCGTCGTGCGCCCGCTTGCATGAATCCCTAAAGCACGTTCAGCATCGAGAGCGCGGCTTCCTGCAGATGCGGCAGCACGCGCCGCACGGCCGCGTCGGTCGACTCCGCACCGATCGGCATGTTCGTGCTCAGCGCGGCGACGACTTCGCCGTGACGGTTCTTCAGCGGCACCGCGATGCCGCGCACGCCGACCTGCAGTTGCTGTTCGATGACCGCGAAGCCCGCGTCGCGCGCGTGATCGACCTGTTCGAGCAGGCGTGCCTTGTTGGTGATCGTGTGTGGCGTAAACGGTGCGAGTTCGGTGTCGTCGAGCCACGCGCGGACGGCCTCGCGATCCGGATGATGCGCGAGCAGCACGACGCCCGGCGACGTCAGCGGGGCGGGCACGCGCGCGCCGAGCACGAAGCCGGTCGTCATCACGCGCGACACGCCGTTGCGGGCGATGAACACCAGTTCCCAGCCATCGAGCACGCTCACGTACGCCGATTCGTTCAGCGACGCGCTCAGTTGCTGCAGATACGGCTGGACCGTGCGCGGCAGGCGCGCCGAGTCGAAGTACGACCAGCCGACCCGCAGCACGCGCGGCGTGAGGCCGTACAGCTTGCCGTCGGTGTACACGTAGCCGAGCGATTCGAGCGTCAGCAGGTAGCGTCGCGCGGCCGTGCGCGTGAGACCGGTGCGGGCAGCCGCCTGGGTGGGCGTCATTCGTGCATGCTGGCTGTCGAACGCTTCGAGGATCATCAGGCCCTTTTCGAGGCCGGCAATCCAGTCGCGTCGGTCGAGGTCGGGCTTTTTCATCGTCGGTGGCGCACGGGTGGGCGCGCGGTGTTCGCGCGGCAATGGGCGATTATCGCGCAGATCCAAGATCGAGCGAAAGCAATGGACGGACGTGCGATGGGTGACGAGGAGGGGGAATGTACCGGGCGCCGACGGTACGGCCGGTTAGCGCTGGTTGCGGCGACCCCGATTGGTCGGGGCCGACCGGCGGATTGTCCGGGCGTCCGATGAATGCTGGGCGGACAGGATACGCGGCGCGGACATCGTCCACGCCGCATCCGGATCGACGTTACTCGCTGCTCGTCCACTCGACGTTCGCACCGACCGAACGCAGATTTTCGACGAAATGCGGGTGCGCGCGCCGGATCGGCAGCGCGTTCATGATTTCCGAGCGGCCTTCGATGCTCGCGGCCACCATCAGCAGCGCGATCGCGACGCGGATGATGTACGGGCTCTCGACGCGCGCTGGCGTCAGTTGCAGCCCGCCGAACGTGATCAGCCGGTGCGGGTCGGACAGCAGCACGTGCGCGCCGAACTTCGACAGTTCGCCGGACCAGCCGAGCGCGCCGTCGTAGACCTTGTTCCAGAACATCGCGCTGCCTTCCGCACGCACGCCGAGCGCGATGAAGATCGGCAGCAGGTCGACCGGCAGGTACGGCCAGGGCGCGGCTTCGACCTTGGTCAGGATGTTCTGCGTGAACGGCCGCCGCACGCGCAGCGGGCCGTCGCGTTCCGCGCGCGACCAGCCATCGCGGTGCGTGACGTGCACGCCGAACTTCGCGAACGTGCGGTCGATCAGCGGGAAATGCTCCGGCGACGAGTTGCGCACGGTGATGTCGCCGCCGGTGATCGCACCCAGCGCGAGGAACGTCGCGATTTCGTGGAAATCCTCGGCGAAGCGGAATTCGCCGCCGCCGAGCTTGCCGCCGCCCGTCACGCACAGGCGCGACGTGCCGATGCCTTCGATCGCGACGCCGATCATCGCGAGGAACTGGCAGAACTCCTGCACGTGCGGCTCGGAGGCCGCATTCATCAGCGTCGACGTGCCGCCCGCCGCCGTCGCGCACAGCGCGAAGTTTTCGGTGGTCGTCACCGATGCGTAGTCGAGCCAGTGATTGTTGGCCGTCAGCGGGCCGTCGGCACGGACGATCAGCGAATCGGGCGTGCGCTGGATGTGCGCGCCGAAGCGCTCGAACACTTCGACGTGCGGATCGATTTCGCGCACGCCGAGCGTGCAGCCCTTCACGTCGTTCTCGAGACGCGCGACACCGAAGCGCGCGAGCAGCGGCGGAATCAGCATGATCGACGAGCGCATCGCCTCGGGCAGGCGGTGAACGGCCGGGTCGAACGTCGTGTTGCGATGGTGGAGATCGAGAATGCCTGTCGTGAAGTCGACCGACACGTCGCTGCCGAGCGTGCGGAAGATGTCGAGGATCTTGCGCACGTCGGTGATGTCCGGCACGCCGACGAGGCGCAGCGGCTGATCGGTCAACAGGGTGGCGCACAGAATCGGCAGGACGGCGTTCTTGTTCGCGGACGGCTTGATGTCCCCGCGCAGCGGAGTGCCGCCGTGGACGATGAGATTCGACATGATATGGGGGCGTATCTGTGACTGACGTAGGCCCATATGATGCCATTGGTCGGCGGGTGGCGTGGAATGTTCAGAGGGGAAAAGGGGCTTCTGCCCGCGGGATTGACCGTGTTTGACGTTGAGCGAGGCGCGATTCCCTTGCCCGGTCGGAGATGGCAGTCGGTGCGGAAATGGCCGGCGCGGATCGCGGCCGGCCATTCGGTCATTGCCTCACTGCGCCGCCCGCATCCGCGCGGCGACCACCAGCGAGATCAGGCAGCCCACCGCGAGATAGCCGGCGACGAGGTGCCACGAACCGCCGGCCACGCTTACCAGCGCCACCGCGATGAACGGCGTGAACCCGCCGCCGACGACGCTCGCGAACTGATAGCCGACGCCCGCGCCGCTGTAGCGGTATTCGGCGCCGAACAGTTCGGTGAACAGCGGCTGCTGGACGCTCACGACCATGTCGTGCGCGGCATTCGCCAGCAGGATCGAGAAGACCACGATCCACGCGATCGAGCGCGATTCCAGCGCGACGAAGAACGGCACCGCCGACGCGAGGCCGATCACCGCGCCGATCAGGTAGATGCGGCGCAGGCCGAAGCGGTCGGCGAGCCAAGCGAAGCACGGGATCGTCACGCAGCTCACCGCACCGACCAGCAGGCCGATGTTCAGGAACAGGTCGCGTGACATGCCGAGGTTCGATGTGGAATAGCTGAGCGCGAACGCGGTGACGATATACATCGTGAACAGCTCGGCGAGCCGCAGCGCGACGATCAGCAGGAACGCCTTCGGATGGCGCGTCAGTGCCTCCAGCACCGGCAGGCGGAGCTTGCGGTTGCCGTGCTCGACCTTCTCGACGAACTCCTGCGACTCGTCCATGCTCTTGCGGACCCACAGCCCGATCAGCACCAGCACGATGCTGAACACGAACGGCAGGCGCCAGGCCCAGGCCTTGAACGCCGCTTCGCCGAGGGTATGGCTCAGGATCGACACGATGCCCGTCGCGAGCACGAGCCCGACGCCGTAGCCGACCTGCACGCCGCTGCTGTAGAACGCCTTTTTTTGCTTCGGTGCGCTTTCGACGGCCATCAGCGCCGCGCCGCCCCATTCGCCGCCCACCGCGAAGCCTTGCAGCGCGCGCATCAGCACCAGCAGCACGGGCGCCCACCAGCCGATCGACGCGAAGGTCGGCAGCAGGCCGATCGCGACGGTCGACAGCCCCATCAGCATCACGGTCAGCACGAGCATCCGCTTGCGGCCGAGCCGGTCGCCGTAATGGCCGAACACGACACCGCCGAGCGGGCGGAACAGGAAGCCGACGCCGAAGGTCGCGAAAGCCGCGAGCGTGCCCATGGTCGGGCTGACCTTCGGGAAGAATTCGGAATTGAAGACGAGTGCGGCGACGATCCCGTACAGCAGGAAGTCGTACCAGTCGACGACGGCGCCGACGAAGCTGCCGATCGCGGCCTTGCGGGCCTGGCTGCGTGCGCGGGCGCCGGCAGCGGCGTCGAGGGTGGCGAAGGTTGTGGTCATGGTGGTGTCTCCTGGCACGGCGCATCGTGGAAGCGTGGCGGCGCCGCGTCCGATGCTGCATTGAAGTCGATGGGTGAACGGAGAATAGGGCGCGCGCCGCACGGCGGCAATTAGCCGATCGGTCAAAATGCGCGATTATCGTTCAGTTGTGTGCGATTATCGAACGATTTTCGGGTTTGCACTAGGCGTGACACCAATATCCCGTTCAGCCAGGGTGTGCCGCCGTGAACGATCTGGTTAAAATCTGGACCATCGAAACCTCGCCCGAATCGGGCGGATGTCCGGCCGTCACATCGGCCGGGCGTGCCGCGCGCGCCGGGCGTCATCCCCATCGACCGCATGCCCCCGGAGACTGGAATGCCCGGCAATTCCCACCCCCTGTCCAGCGATACGCCGCCCGTTGCCGATCCGGCCGCCAATCCGCTCGGGATGGCCGGACTCGAATTCGTCGAGTTCGCGGCACCGGTGCCGGACGCGCTTGCGCAACGCTTCGAGCAGCTCGGGTTCAAGGCGATCGCGCGCCATGTGAGCAAGAACGTCACGCTGTACCGGCAAGGACAGATGCAGTTCCTGATCAATGCCGAGCCCGATTCGTTCGCCGCGCGCTATGCAGAGGAATACGGGATGGGCGTCTGCGCGATCGGGCTGCGCGTGGCCAGCGCGCGCCGCGCGTTCGAGCGTGCGATCGAGCTCGGCGCGTGGGCGTTCGAGGGCGAGCGGATCGGGGTCGGCGAGCTGAAGATTCCCGCGATCCAGGGGATCGGCGATTCGCACCTCTATTTCGTCGACCGCTGGCGCGGGCGGGACGGCCAGCGCGGCGGCGTCGGCGACATCTCGATCTTCGACATCGATTTCCGGCCGATCGACATCGCGACCGCGCATACCGATGTCGACTGCGTCGGCACGGGTCTGCAGCAGGTCGACCACTTCACGCAGACGGTCGGCGCGGGGCGCATGCGCGAGTGGCTCGACTTCTATCACGACCTGCTGCACTTCCGCGAAATCCACGAAATCGATGCGCACTGGCATGTGTCGGAAGAATCGCGCGTGATGGTGTCGCCGTGCGGCGCGGTGCGGATTCCGGTCTACGAGGAAGGCACGCGGCGCACCGAACTGATGCACGCGTATCTGCCCGACCACCCGGGCGAAGGCGTTCAGCACGTCGCGCTGTCGACTGACGACATCCTGGCGAGCGTCGATGCGCTGCGCGCGAACGGCGTCGAATTCATCGAGCCGCCGGCGCGCTATTACGACGAAGTCGATGCGCGGCTGCCGGGGCACGGCGTCGATCTCGACGCGCTGCGCCGTCGCGCCGTGCTGGTCGATGGCGAGATCGGCAGCGATGGCGTGCCGCGCCTGTTCTTCCAGACCTTCGTCAAGCGCCGGCCCGGCGAGATCTTCTTCGAGATCGTGCAGCGGCAGGGGCACCACGGATTCGGGGAAGGGAACCTCGCGGCGCTGGCGCGCGCCCGCGACGCGGGCTGAGCGGCAGGCGCACGATCGTGACCGGGGAATCAGCCGCTGCGTAACCTCAAGCGCCCACGGCCGGCACGCGGTTCGGCGCCGGGTCGTTCGGCGGCTTGAGCACGCACGCGGTACCACCCGGCGTGTACATCGACACGACGCAGCGGTTGCATGACGTGCAGCCCGACTGCGTGAGCCGGCCGCCGTGCAGCTCGTTCACGAAGTCCGGCTCGAACACGAGCGCGCGGGCGAGCGCCACCGCGTCGAATCCTTCGCGCATCGCCAGCGCGACGTTCTCGCGGGAACGCACGCCGCCGAGATACGCGAGCGGCATCCGGACGGCCGCTCGCACCTGCTTCGAATGCTCGAGGAAATACATCTCCCGAAATGCGCCCATCCTCGGCTCGGTGAGCTTCTGCAGCGTCATCGCCGCACGCACGATCGCGTTGTCGGCGTTCGCGCGCGCATCGCCGGGCAGCGGGCTGCCGAACAGTTGCCACACCGACTCGACGTTCATCCCGCCGCTCAGCACCAGCAGGTGCGCACCCTCGGCCTCAAGCCGCCGCGCGATCTCGCACGCGTCCTCGGCGGTTCCGCCGCCGCGCACGCCTTCGGTCACGCCGATCTTGCAGACCACGGCGAGATCGCGGCCGACGGCATCGAGCACGCGGCCCAGCACCTCGACGGGAAACGCCGCGCGGCGCGCCGCATCGCCGCCGTACGCGTCGCGACGACGGTTGTACAGCGGCGACAGGAACTGGCTCAGCAGATAACCGTGCCCCATGTGGATCTCGACCGCGTCGAAGCCCGCGTCGCGCGCATGTCGCGCCGCTCGTGCAAATTCGTCGGCGATCGCGGTCATCTGGTCGCGCGTCATCGCCTGCTTCAGGAAACGGCCACTCATCACACCGACCTTGTTGAAGCCGCCGGATGCGCTCAACGGTCGTTTCGTCGACAGCGACGGCAGGAACGTGAAGCAGCCGCCATGCGTGATCTGCGCGGACGCCGCCGCGCCGTGACGATGGACCGCGTCGGTCAGCGCGCGGAATTGCCGGACCGTCGGCGCATCGAGCCGCGCCTGGTCGACGAACGTGCGGCCATCGTCGCTGACCGCGCAGTACGCGACGGTCGTCAGCGCGGCGCCGCCTGCGGCGATACGCTCATGAAACCCGACGAGCGCGCGCGACGGCACGCCGTTCGGCGTCATCCCTTCGTTGGTCGCGGATTTGATCAGGCGGTTGCGCAGCGTCAGCGGACCGATCTGCAGCGGGCTGAATGCGGTATCGAGCGTGGCGGGTTCCATGTCGGGCGGGCGTCGGGAAGGGGCACGGCGACCATTGTGCCGAGTCGGTGCGGGGCGGCATCGTCCACGTGGATGACCCGCCGCCGGGGCCGCGTCCGCACCGCCTACTCGGCCGTACCCAGCTTGCGCGCCTGACGACGCATCCCGTCGAAGATCGCATCGGCCACGTCCGCCGGGAAATCCGCCGGAATCCCCGACGCGACGGCGGCGATCACCGGTTCGGTGCGCGCGGCCACATCGGCCATGGCCGCGCGCACGTCGTGTTCGGTCAGACCGACGCGCGCGCCTTGCGCGATCCAGTGACGCGGCTGGATGTCGCCGATCACGTAATGGCGATTCTTCCCGCATACGGCCATCGCGAGCCGTGCGCGTCGCGGCGGCAGCTGGTTGCGTCGCGTGCCGATGATCGGGTGCGCGGACAGCACGTCGTACAGCGGCGTGCTGCGATACGTATTGCCCGGCAGGTGCGCGATGCTGAAATTCTTCGCGTGGCCGTCGATGGCCGCGAGCACCCAGAACACGAGCTGCGTGACGAAGAAATTCCTCCGGTCCTGCGCGGCATCGGCGGAATTCGCGAGGATGCCCATGATCGTCGCGATGCCCGGGCCGCCGTCGGATTCGTATTTGGCGCCCGACGGCGTGCCGGTCGCCTGGCACATGTCCTCCTGCGGCAGCCGCAGGATCCACGTGCCGTCGCGGGACGGGCGGCGGTCGAAGCGCTCGACGATCAGGGCCTTCTGGTCGTCGAACCGGCCGATATCGCACGCGGCGACGGGCAGGCCGTATGCGGCGACGATCTTCGAGCACAGCCATTCGTTCTCGACCGACGTGCGCATGTCGGCCTGCATGTTTCCGACACGCCCCAGCGGCAGCTTGAAGATATGCGTGGTCGGTGTGCTGCCCGCCGGCAGCCGCCAGCGCTTGCCGTCGCGCAGCAGCGCGGTCTTTTCCTGCGCGCCGGCGATCGACAGGCGCAGCTCGCCGTCCGGCTCCGCGTGGCCGGGCAGCGGCGCGGCGGTTGCGTGGCGCAGCACGTCGGCCACGGCCGCGTCGTCGAGCACGGTGCCGTCGATCGATTCGAGGTCGATCGGGGTTTCGTCCGGCGGCAGCAACTGCAGCGCCCCGACGCAATCGCGGCCGATCGACGCGAGCAGTTCGAACGGCGCCGTCGACCCGAGCCGGTAGCGCTGCGCGATGCGGCGGCGGATCGGCTGGCTGTCCGGCAGCAGGTTGTCGAAGTAATCGGCGACGATCGCGCCCTGGTGCGGCTGGTTGCCCGGCGTGAACGGCAGCGACAGCGACAGCGGACGCCCTTGCGGATCGTCGACCCATGCCGGCAGGTAGACGAGGCGCTCGATGCCGCGCCGGACTTCCCAGTATCCGACCGGGATGCCGTTCATCCACAGGTCGAGGCGGTCGTGGCGGGGACGGCGGGCCATCGTCACCAGTCCTCCCGCGTGGGGTTCCGAGACTTGCCGGGTGTCGCCGCGGCAGACCGTTTCCGCGCGGCGGCGGATGGAGCCTTCGCGGCGGCCGGCGGGCGAGCCGGCACATCCGACGAACCGGGCGAGCGGCCGCGTGCGGCCGGTGCGCGCTTGAGCGCTGGCGTGGAGTCGTCGGGCACCGTTGTGTCGTCCGGGGTGCCCGGCACGAGCGTCAGGCGAACGCCGAGCACGTTCAGCACCTTGAAAAGCCGTTCGATGCTGACCGCGGACGGATTGGCTTCGAGCTGCGCGTACGACTGTTGCGTCACGCCGAGGCGGGCGGCGAGCTGCGCCTGCGTGAGCCCCGCCGACTTCCGGAAGCCGACGAGGATCGGGCGCAACTGGCTCAAGGTCTGGACCGGGAATGGCATGGGCTCTCCGCGAAATGACAGGCGATCGCTTGTAATCGAAAAATACAGTCTATGGTATGTATCGTCAAAATACAAACCTGAGACTGTAATTCATAAAAACAAACGATAGCCTGTCAGACGGGCACCCGCGGGCCGGTAAAAGGGTGGGCGGTGCGCGCTCGTCAGCGCGGCATCACGCCGCCCGCAGCGGGCTGGCGTGGGCGGCGCGCGCGCTTTCCGGATCGTCGTCGCCGAGCGGGATGAACGCCATGATTTCCAGGTCGTGCCCCGACAGCGCCGGCAGCCGGAACGGGCTCGACAGCACGTTCAGCCGTCGTACGCCGAGGTCACGCAGGATCTGCGATCCGATCCCCGTCACGCGGCCGTCGCGGCGTGCGTGGCCGGCGGGCGTTCGCATCGCGTCGCCGCGCATGTCGCAGTCGAGCAGCACCGCGACGCCGCAGCCGGCCGCATCGATCCGCTGCAGCGCCGCGTGCAGCGGCCATGAATGCGCGGACGGTTCCGCGTCGAGCAGGTCGAGCAGCGAATGGCATTCGTGCACGCGCGTCAGCACGGGCGTCGACGGATCGGGCTCGCCTCGCACCAGCGCGAGATGCGGCGCGCCGTGCACGGTGTCGCGATACTCGATCGCGCGGAACCGGCCCCACGGCGTATGCAGCGGCCGCTCGCCGACACGTTCGACGAGCGACTCGTGCTCGCGGCGGTAATGAATCAGGTCCGCGATCGTGCCGATCTTCAGCCCGTGATGCGCGGCGAACGTCTTCAGCTCCGGCAGCCGCGCCATCGTGCCGTCGTCGCTCATCACCTCGCAGATCACCGACGCGGGCGTGAGCCCGGCAAGCGCCGCGAGATCGCAGCCGGCCTCGGTGTGCCCGGCTCGCACCAGCACGCCGCCCGGGCGCGCGGCGATCGGAAACACGTGGCCGGGCTGCACGAGATCGTCGGGGCGCGCGCCCGCACGGACCGCCGCGCGGATCGTCCGCGCCCGATCGGCCGCGGAAATGCCGGTCGTCACGCCTTCGGCCGCCTCGATGCTGACGGTGAACGCGGTGCCGAACGGCGTGCCGTTGTGGGCCGCCATCGGCGGCAGGCGCAGTTGCTCGCAGCGCTCGGCGGTCAGCGTCAGGCAGATCAGCCCGCGCCCGAAGCGCGCCATGAAGTTGATCGCGTCGGGCGTCACGTGATCGGCCGCGATCACGAGGTCGCCCTCGTTTTCGCGATCCTCTTCGTCTACCAGCAGGACCATCCGTCCCGCGCGCAGCTCGTCGACGATTTCCGGCGTGGTGGCGAGCGTCATTGCGCCTCCGTCGCATCGAATGCGCGGCGCAGCGCGTCGGCGCCGAAGGTCAGCACGCGATCGGCCGCGTCGACCGCGCCGAGCATGCTCGCGAACCCGTGCAGCTGGCCCGGCCAGCGCACGAGCGAGACCGGCGTGCCGGCCTGCGCGAGACGCAGTGCATACGCTTCGGCCTCGTCGCGCAACGGATCGAATTCCGCGCTCACGATCGTGGCCGGCGCCGCGCCGGACAGGTCCGCCACCGCGAGCGGGCTCGCGAGCGGCGATGCGCGGTCGGCGCCGTCGTCGAAATACTGGCGCTTGAACCAGCGCATCGCGTCCGCCGTCAGGAAATAGCCTTCACCGAGCGATTCGTACGACGGATGCTCGGTCGCGCAATCGACGACCGGATACAGCAGCAACTGGTGCGCGATCGCGATGCCCGAGCCGCGCAGCTGCAATGCGGCGGCCGCGGCCAGGTTGCCGCCGGCGCTATCGCCGGCCACGGCGATCGCACCGGCGCGCGCGCCGAGATCGCGCGCACTGGCGGCGGCCCAGCGCACGGCATCGCATGCGTCCTGCGCGGCCGCCGGGAAGCGCGCTTCGGGCGCGAGCCGGTAATCGACCGACAGCACGAGCGTGCGTGCCCGTCTGGCAAGACTGCGGCACACGTTCGCGTGCGAGTCGATACCGCACGCGACGAAGCCGCCGCCGTGGAAAAACACGGTCAGCGGCAGCGGCCCGTCGGCATCGGGCCGATACAGTCGTGCGGATAACTGACGACCCGGTGCCGGGATCTGCCAGTCCTCTTCGGCGGCAATCGCGTCGCCGGGCGCGAACGCGCTGCCTCCGGCGAGGCTCGCGCGGTACGCGGGCACGGTCAGTTGATCGAAATCGATCGCGGGCGCTTGGGCGAGTGCGGCGAGCAGCGCCTGCGCCTGAGGGTCGAGCGGCATTGGAACTCCTGTCTGAATCGGATGCGGTCTGAATCAGGTAAACCCGCATCGCGGTTTTCCCTGAGCCCGCGCCGGACGCTTGTCGGCACGGCTTGACGGGCATTCCAGCGCAGCGGGCAGGGCGCCACATCATCCGATCGGACGATGGTTCGCGCGTCCGATTGGCCAAAGCTCACCATTCAGTGAATGTCCCGATGACGCCGGAATTAAGACGAGTCTTAATCATGGCGGCGCGGATGAATCGCACCGAATACAAGTTGCATGGAGGATGGAGCGTGCTGATGGAGACGAGATGGGCTCCGCAAGAGAGCCAGTCAACAAGTGAGGAGGCCGGCATCGGCGTCGCGGATTTCAGCGAGCTGATGGCGCGCATCTACCAGGGACCGTTGGAAACGCCGCCGTGGGCGGGGGCGCTCGAGCTGGTTCGCCGGTTGCTGCAGGCCAACTACGTGACGCTGATCCTGCGCGCGGCTGCGAGCGACCGCCGCGCGCCGCTGTCCGTGCACGCTTCGGAATACGGCCCTGTCGTGCCGGGTGACGGCGAGGCGTCGTACAACAACTACTACTATTCGCTCGACCCGTTCGTCGGCCTGCCGGCCGATCGCGTGGTCACGGTCGACGACGTGTTCGGCGATACGGGCTGGTTGTCGAGCGAGCTGTACAAGCAGTTCCTGAAGCCAGCGGACGTGCGCTACATCCTCGGCGCGGACCTGCGCACGCCGTCGGGTGTCGAGTGCCGGTTCCGCGTGTGCCGCAACCATGCGTCGAAGCAGTTCTCCGCGCGCGACAAGGCGATCTGCGCGCTGCTGCTGCCGCACCTGAAGCGCGCGGTCGAGCTCCATTCGCGGCTCGACACGGCCGAGGTAGAGCGGTCGATCTATGCGAACGCGATCAACCGGATGCAGATCGGCACGATCACGCTCGACGAGAACGGCACGATCATCGACATGAACAGCGTCGCCGACGAGATCCTCAAGCAGAACAATGGTCTGACGATTGCGCGCGGCACGATCGAGGCGACCGATGCGCAGGAGAACCGCACGCTCAAGCGGCTGATCCGCCACGCGGTGATGGGACATCACGGCACGGCTGCGGCGACCGTCGAGGCGATGCCGATCACGCGCAGTTTCGACAAGCCGCGTCTCGGGCTGCTGGTGCGCACGGTGCTGCTGTCCGACTGGTCGGAGGACAACAAGCGCCGGCCGGCCGTCACGCTGTTTCTGCGCGACCCCGACCGCAAGCCGCAGGGCGCGCAGGAAATCATCCGCAAGCTGTTCGACCTGACGCCGGCCGAGACGTCGCTCGCGCTGCTGCTGACCAACGGGCTGACGCTCGAGGAGGCCGCGGACGAATCGGGAATCAGCAAGAACACGGCGCGCACGCACCTGCGTGCGATCTTCTCGAAGACGGGCGTCACGCGCCAGGCGACGCTCGTGCGGATCCTGCTCGGGAGTGTCGTGCCGCTCGGGTAAGCGGCGCAGTCGAAGCCGCCGCATCGGCAACGGATGCGTTCGCCCGGCGACACGTCGGCATCGGCCGATGCGTTGCGCGCGACACGGTGATGGCGACATCATGCAAACGAGGCTCGCACTGCGCGAGCCTCTTTTTCATTCCGTGCCGCCGATCACGAGTATCGGCGGGTCAACGGCCGGCGCGGCGGCCCGCGTTCACGACCCTCGCGTCGAGCGATACGCGCAATCGGCCAATGCCGGCCACGACGCACAGCCGCGCCGGATGAGCCCGATGCCGGTGCGGATCACGACTGCGCCGATCGCGAGCGCGGCGAGCAACGACGACGCGCATCGGTCCGCACGTGCGAGCCGACAGCCTTGCGGATCATGCGCACTCGACGGCCACGGCGTTTTTCGATTGACTGAGCCTGATCTCGCCCAGGTAGGTGCTGTCGCCCAATTCGCACTCGCGCCAGGCGTTGCCGAGGGCATGTTGGATCTCGACTCGGTAGCGGCCGCTCCCCCTGGCCACGCCGTCGAACCGGAAATCGCCGAAGTCGTCCGAGACGGTTTCGGCTACCTGCCGATTACCGACATACAAGGTGACGACCGCACCGGCGACACACTCGACCACGTCCCCTGCCTGGGCACTGACGCTTCCGCCGATGAAGCACGTTTCCCAGCGCTCAAGGCCGCTGTACCACACGCGGGGCTTCGTGCTCAGGTTGGGGCGCAATACCTTGAGTCCCTCGCGCCGGGCCTTCTCGGCCATCGCCGTGTCATCGAGCTTGACCGTCTCGAAAACGTCGGTGGGGCACGACTGCTGGCAACGCGGACGCGACCATCCCTGGTCGAGCAAATGAGCATCGAAGATCCAGATCTGAGGCAGTTGCAGTTCTTCGTTCCAGACGATCGCCTTGTAAGGGCATGCCTTCACGATGTCCTTTCGGCCTCGTGCCTTGTCCGGATCGATGATGACGATGCCGTCGGCGCGCTTGCGAATGGCGCTACCGCCCACACGCATGCAGGGCGCGTCGTCGCAGTGGTTGCACATGACCGGCAGATAAGTGGTCTCGATCATGTGCGACGCACCCTGTACACGACGCAGGATGCGGATGGGGCTCTCGGCGTTGGCCGCGGCGGGCGCCGCGTAACCGGGGAAGTCATTGCCGACGTGCTCGTCCCGCGCGGCGATCACACAGTTGTGGCAGTTCTCGCAACGGCCGACTTTGATAATCAGGTTCCATTTGCTCATGTGAAATTCCTCACGCCGCGCGACCGAGCATGAATGCTTCGGCACCGCGCCATTTTTCGACCTGCACCAGGCAGGAATTCGGGCTCATGCTGCTGGTGCCTGAGGTTTGCGGGCGATCGGGGGTCAGCATATTCATGCAACCGCCAATCTCGACTTGCTCACCATCGATCTCGATCAGCTGAAATTCAGCGCTTGCCTCGTAGGACTTCACCACGCCAGCGTTCACCAGGGGCGAGACATCGGCCGCACAGATCACGGCACCGCGGTCGTTGTGTACTTTGACGAGATCGCGATGGGCAATGCGTCGAACGGCGGCGTCAGCCGGATTGAGCCTCAGGAGCCAGAACCGGTGCCCCGCGATCAGCGCGCGATGATCGTCGATGCCGTTCACCGCAGAATTCTTGCCGTCACAGTGGGTATGAAAACTGAAGCGGCTGTGGGTGGCGATCAATTGCAGCGGGTAGCGCCGAGCCTGGTCCGAGCGCAATCCCTCCCAGGAAGGGATATACCGGTTGAGCGGTGGTCGCTCCGGATTGTCCGCAGTGTGCCGCTTCAGCAACTCGGGCACGAACTCCAGCTTGCCGCTCGGCGTCTGCAGGCCCTTGCCGAATTTTTCCGAGAACTGTGACGGCAGCGGATGAGGTTCCGGCAGGTCCTTCTTCCTGCCTTCCGCATACCAGCGCATGTCCACGGGATGGCGCAGCTCGGGCTTTTCGGGCGGCACGACGAAGTAGCCCTTGCGGCAAAATGCGCGCCACGAAATGTGATCGGGCAGATCCGACGAATCGAAGACGCGCTTGACCCAGTCGAGATCGCCGCAGCCTTCGGTGAAAACGCCCCCCAGGCCCAACCGGGTCAGGATAGCGGTGAAAATGTCGTAGTCGGAGCGGGACTCGCCCAAGGGTTCGATGCACTTGTGCTGCAGCGTCAGCATCCGATGGTTGACCGTGCCATACCCATGGTGGGCGTAACCACCTGAATTCGCCCATTCCCCAATGTCCCAACGCTCCAGCGACGTGCACGCGGGCAGGATGATGTCGGCGAACTGGGCTTCGCCTTCCATCCAGATCGACTGATTGACGACGAACTCGATGCTCGAGTGCCGATAGGCCTCCGTCCAGCGTCCGGAATGGGTCACGGTACTGAACGCGGATCCGCCGTAGCGATAGATCATGTGGATCGGCGAATAGCCGGGCATCGGGTAGGTGAACGGCGCAAACTGGGCTTCCTGGGACATGCCGTCCCAGAGATAGCCGGTGGCGTGACCGTTGAGAATCGCATCGGGCATCTGCTGTCGAGGCACCATCTGCTTGACGGGATTCATGGTCAGGATGTGCGGCATGCGCTGGTAGTTGTCCACCGCATTGGCGGTCCACGCCAGGTCGCCGGAAATGCCGCCGTCCGCGTAACCGGGGAAGTAAAACTGCAGATCGTGCGGGGCACCGATTTCGAGGCAGCCGAAATTCACGCCCGGCTTGCCCCAGCCCTGCATGGACATCATCATGATCATGCAGCGCGCCCATTGCGCGCCGGTCGCCCCGCGGCCCGCGCCACCGAATCCCGCGCCGGTCATCCCGACAGCGAGATGCACTTTCTTCTTTCCCCACAGGCGCGCGAGCGCACGGGCGTCCTTGGCCGGCACGCCGGTCTCGCTTTCCTGCCACTCGGGCGTCTTGGGGATGCCGTCGGTTTCGCCCAGAAGGTAGGCTTTCCAGTCGTCGAAACCGGTCGTGCGCGTCGCGACGTAATCCTTGTCGTACAGGCCCTCCACGGTCCAGACGTACATGATGGCGGTCGCCAGGGCGGCATCGGTTTGCGGCCGGACCGGGATCCAGCGCCCGCCCAGCAGCTGTGCGGTCGGATTGCAGTGCGGGTCGATGTGAACGAACTCGATGCCGAGCTCCTTGGCCCATAGGCGACGTGGCGTTCCCTCGAATCCTGCATAGGCCCCGTTGGTACTTTCGGGGTCGCAGGACCAGAAGACGATCATTTCGGCCTCCTTCAGACCATCCTCGATGCCGCCGTAGCCGGAAGGCACGCCGACGCGCATCGAGTTGCCGAAATGATGCATGGCGCCCCAGTACCAGCCTTCCCAGCTGTCCGGATTCGCGGCGACCCGCGTGAAGCCGATCAGGTTGGCGAAGCGCGTCAGCGCGCTGAGGTAGTAGCCCACGTTGCCCCACTGGTGGTGAGACGACATCGGGAAAGTGATGGAACCGGGGCCGTGAACGCGCTTCTGCCGGTTGATCTCCTTGGCGACGATGTCCAGGGCTTCGTCCCAGCTGATACGCACGTAGCCGGACTTGCCGCGGTTCTGGGGATTGCGCTCGCCGTCTGGGTCGAAGTCGACCCGTTTCATCGGATGAAGGATGCGCTTGTCGGAGTACACCAGCGACTTGAGGGTCAACGCGTGCGGTGCGACCAATGCTCGCCGTGGCGGGCTGAAGCGGCGTCCACGTGCCTCGATCACCCAACTCGAGGCATCCGTATCGTCCAGCTCGATGGGGGTCACGCGAACGATGCGGCCATCCTTCACGTAGACGAAGAGGGGCCCGCCATTGGTGCAGGTGGTGTAGCGTCGCGTGCCGTCGCGCATGGGCGTGCCCATCGGCAGGCCGACGGTGCGCATCATGCTCAGGGTTTGCATGAGCCAGACCAGCAGTTCGTCGTCGCCGTCGGTGATCACCTTGAAGTTCTTGGCGGCGTGGACGATTTCGCCCTGGTCCGGGCTGGGGGAAAGGAACTTCAAGGCGGTGGCGACATCCTTGAAGGCCATGCGCACGTCGGGCCGCGGATGCTTGCCGGCGCGCGACCGAATGCGGCCATTCCTGAACTCGATGGCGCGACCGATGCTTTGATCCATGAGCCCGATCCATGCGACGAGATTGCGCTCCTCGAGGCGATCACGATAGGCGGGAAAGCGGCGCGCCGTCAGGTCCAGAACCTTGGGCAATGCAAAGAGAATGGTCTTGAGAGCCTGTCGTTTCATCGTTCGATCCAAAGTATTGCTTCCATGCGGGCGCGTCGGCTAGAACGTATAAGCGACGTTCAAGAAAACGCTGACGGGATTGAGTCGGAGCGTCGATGTGGAAACGATCTGTGTACCGGTCGCGGTCTGTCCGTATAACGTGAGGTGGGTCTTCACCGGCATGTAGTTGATGGAAGTACCGACAGACCAGTGTTTTGTCATCGCGTAACTCGCCCCCAGCTCGAACACGGGGTTCCACGATGCGCTGAGTGTCGCGCGCGCCGAGCCGCCCGGCCCAAAGCTGTCGGAGAGGAATTGACGATTGGTTGCCCGAACCTGCGTGAACCACGTGTAGTTCACGCCAAGTCCCGCGTAGGGACGGAATTTCGAAGCAGCGGAAAACAGGTGATATCGAAGTTCGATGGCAGGCGGCATCGGCCGTGTGGTGCCGAGGATGCCATACTTCTGCAGCGTCCCGTCACCGATCAGATTCACTTTCAGAGGCAGTCCAAGCAGCATGGCGACACCAATGTTGTCGGTGACGTAGTACTCGGTGGTGATTCCCATCGTATCGGTCGAGCTGGCGTGCGCTCCGGTACCGGCCATTTGCTGATTCACCGTTGCGCCGCCAACGCTTTGCACGGTCAGCGGCGTTGCATTGCCCTGTGGCGATATGTGCAGCCATCCCACCGATGTGGTGATGCTTCCGGCCGTTTGTGCGTCCGCATTGTTGGCAAGTGCAGCCGTGCCGATACAAACCGCCACGCCTGCGAAACGCGTCATTCGCGTCAAATTCATCGTGTGTCTCCTCTGTCTCGATCCTGTTAATTAATCACAACTGATTCGGACGCCTTATTTATCATGACGAGCCGATTTCCGGGTTTGTGTTATCGCGGCTAGTCGTGCGCCTCCGTCACCGCAGATCTGTCGCTGTCGATCCAGGCGACCGTACCGGCCTCGCGGCGATCGAAATCGAGAACGCAAACGGAAACCGGCCCAGCACCACGCGAGCTGCAGTCTCGTGCGCTGGATCGCTCAGCTCGACCACGACCGACATTCCGCCGGAAGCGTTGGTTGCGACGTCGACTGATGCGCCGGGGGCGCCGCCTTGGTCCAATGCGGCACGTATCGCGTCACCCGTCTCGCGGCGTTTGAGTTCCGGTTTGAATATCTTGCCGACGCCAGTGAGCGGGATCGCTTCGACGATTCGGACGTACTTGGGCAGGGCGGCGCGTTCGGTGATCTCCTGCTGCATGAACATGTCCAGATCGTGCTCGGTGGCGGTCATGCCCGGCTTGAGCTGAACATACGCGACCGGCAATTCACCTGCATATGCGTCGGGGCGCCCGATTGCCGCGGCGATCTGGACTGCCGGGTACCGATGCAGCGGTTCCTCGATTGTCGCCGGGTCGATATTGTGTCCGCCGCGGATGATCAGATCCTTCTTGCGGCCGGTCAGCCAGAAGTAACCGTCGACGTCGCATCGGCCGAGGTCGCCCGTGTTGAGCCAGCGCTTGCCGTCGCCGAGATCGAGCCAGAGGGCCTTGTTCTGGTCGGCATGCGTGTAGCCGGTGAAAACGTTCGGCCCGGAGATGACCAGCAGCCCCTCTTCGTTAGCCGCGCAATCGCGCAGATACCGTCCGGCTTCGTCCACGACGACGGCTTTCATCGCCTGGAAGGGGATGCGAAGCCCGATCGATCCAAGCCTGCGCTCGCCGGTCGTCGGGTTGACGCTGCTCACGCACGTTCCTTCGGTCAGGCCGTAACCTTCGAGAATCCGGATGCCCGTCTTTTCCTGGAAGGCCTTGAAGACCCCGACCGGCATCGGCGCGGCACCGCACAGGCCGTATTCGAGCGAGTCGATAACATGATCGCCGACAGGAATGTCGAGCAGCGAAGCATAAAGTGTCGGGACGCCACTGAAGAAATTGATGCGATGACGTTCGACGATTTCCCAAAAACGTTTGACGACACCGTTACCTCGGTAGCCCTGCGGTGTGCCGAGCACGACATGGGCGCCGCGCGAAAACGGCAGAAGGCCGGTCACCATCGCGGCATTGACGTGAAAGAGCGGCAAGCCGCAAAAAGTCGTTTTGCCGGGGCCGATACTGTTGCCGAAGAATCGCCCGGCGCTCCACGCATTCGCCACTTCGTTGCCGTGACTGCGCATCGCGATTTTCGGCAACCCGGTGGTTCCACCGGTACAGAAGTAAGAGGACATGTCCCCGGGTTGAATGCGGCGTGCATTGTCGAGCGCTGCACCGGATTCCCGTGAGATTGCCGCACCGAAGTCGTGGATCTGGATGTGCGCAGGCACCGTCTCGCGCAAGGCGCCAGCGCCGTAAGGCTGCGCACACGCGTCATGCTGGAGCGTCCGGTCCGCTGACCGTGCCGTGCCCCGCACGCGATCGGCCAGATTGACCAGCACGAGATGCCGAAGCGGCTCGACCCGGGGAAGGATCTCCGCGACTTTTTGCCAGAGATCGGTCCCGGGAAATGGCGCGAGCGTCACAAGCACGCTGGCACCGGCCGCGTTGAGCAGATTGCCTATCGCTTCGCCTTCCAGCAGCGGATTGATCGCGCATACGATGCCGGTCGCCTGCCCGCCCCAGATCACGAAATGCGTTTCGGGAAGATTGGGCAGCACGTAAGCGATCACGGAATTCGAATTCACGCCGAGGCGCGCGAACATGTTCGCCGTGCGCGTGATGTCCCGGACCAGCTCGCGATAGGTCCAGCATTCGGCGTCGCGGTGCGCGTCGGCGGTCATGAAAAAGGAGAGGGCAGGGGCGGACGGATCGATGGCCGCACCGGCGCAGATCATCTCGTACGTGCTGGTCGGAAGGTCCGGCGGAAGGCCCATTGCTTCAATCGCAAGCACGTCGTCCCGGGTCGCGATGCCGTTCATGCTGCTTCGTCCACGATTTCGTTACGTTGCACGCCCAGATCGATCGTTCCGTCGCGGCTCGCGATCCGGGCTTCGACGATGTCTCCTGCCTTCAGATACTGCGCTCGCGCCGCCTGCACCTTCATGAACATCTTCCATTTGACGGATTCGGGAAAGAGCGCGACCGCTCGCTGCTTGAGCGGCGACGGGATGCTCAGTGCGCAGCCCGCCGGCGTGCCGGTCGCGAGCAGGTCGCCGGCGCGAAGGTCGTGCACGCCCGACAACTCGGTCAACGTTTCCGCCGGACCATAGACGAGGTTCGACGTCGAGTCCCGCTGACGCACCGCGCCGTTGACGGTCAGCGTCAGGTCGAGCGCTTTCAGCTTCGGGAAGTCACGCCGCTCGAGCAGGCACAGATAGGGGCCGACCGGTCCAAAGGTCCGGAAGCTCTTGCCCTTGTAGAACTGCATCTGCGGGATCTGGACATCGCGCGCGGAATAGTCGTTGACGATCACGGTGCCGGCGACATACTCGTGCAGGTTCGTGTCCGTGATCTGCCGGTGAGACGTGATGTCGCGCTTGAGGATGAGGCCGAGCTCGATTTCGTAGTCGAGAAACCTGACGTGCCGCGGTTTCACGACCTGGGAGTCGGCAGCGACGATGCAACTCGTCGCCTTCGTGAAGATCATGTTGAACTTCTTCGCGTCCGGATCCATGCCCGATTCGATCATGTGTTGGCGATAATTCGCGCCCTGGCAAACGAATTGCTGGTTGGCTGTTACAGGGGGCAGCCACTCCACATCTGTCTCCGGAATCGTCGGCCCGTCGAGCGCGACGAGCCGCTCAACCGGATTCGCCGCGAGAAAGCTCGCGGTTGTTTCGAAGTCGCCGGGAATCGGCGTGACGGCGCCGTTGGCGACCACACCCCATTGGGCGCGGCCGTTGTGCCGGAAGTGCAGGACATGCAGTGACATGAATGTGTCTCTCGTGAGTCGAACAGGCGGATGGGGATCAGGCGAACAATTTCGCCAGGGTCAGCAGCTTGCGGATCGTCAGATCGGGACTGCGGCGCAGGTTGCGAAGCAGCGCCGCGAGGCTCGACGGCGTGAACCGGGGTTTCGTGAAGCTGCGTGGCATCGTCGGGCCCCACTGCGCCATCGCTTCGCGGCTGACTGCGTGCGTGCCCGTCGGCTCGTCGGCCGTGAACAGGTCGCCGTCGCAATAGTGTTCGTGCTTGTCGCCCCATGGATCCTGCCAGTAGTCGAAGATCTGGCTGCCCAGGATGTGCCGGCCGATGCCCCACGCGTGCGTCCACCCTCTGTCGCGGAGCATGCGCTGGCCCATGCCGACGGCGTCGGCGTCGACCAGTTCGTATGCGCTGTGGCTATACGTCGGCACGAACCCTTGAGCGAGCGCGAGCGTATGGTGGTCGGCCGGCCTCTCGCCAAGATCGAGCCGCATGAATGCAACTGCGGGTGAGCCGTCCGGCAGCACCTGGACGTCGCTGGGGATGAATCCGAAATGTCGCGTGTACCACGCGCAGGTTTCCTGGAAGTCGGCCAGCTCGAGTACGACGTGCCCAAGACGAATGATCTCGGGCGCGTGTGCGGGTGGCCGCTGCGTCTCGTTGATCCGCACGTGCGCGTCGACCGAGTTGAATGGAAGCGGAGCACGATGCGGCAGCGTGTCGGCCCGTGTCTGGCCCGCGATCGCGTCGACCCGAAAACCCGACGGATCGGCGAGCCGCACCCGATGGCCACCGCCAGGCCAATCCGATGCCTCGATCTCCGACGCGCCAGGGAGTTTGGCGAGCGCCTCCAGATCGGCGCGACTGTCGACCCGCAATCCGAAGCCGACGAAGCGGGCCTTCGGCGCGCGGCGAACGACATAACAGAAGTGTGCGGTGCCGGTTCCGCGCAGCAGTAATTGCGTGTCATCCCGCAGCACCGTTCGGAGACCGAAGTCATTGAGAAAGTGCTCTGCCTCGTCGAGATCGGGGCGATCGAAGATCAAATAGGCGAGCGCCGATGCCTTCGTTGTGGGGTGAGGGTGGCGAGCCGGTTGTGTGGTGGTCAGTTTCATGGTGGATGACAATCAGGCAGATCGAGTGACGCTCGCGAGGGCACACGCCGTCGCACCGAGGGGCTTGCCGCGCAACGGCAGGCATGCGATCGAATCGGGGCGCGACGTGCCTGGCCGGCCCGTGAATATTGCGAAGTCGATCGTCGATTTCGCATGGAGGCGGCGCTCCACGGCGCAGGTGCGGGGAGTCCGCAGCGCTTCGTTGCCGAATGCGATCGCGCGTGGGGCGACGCGTATCTCGGCAGCCTCGTCGACGATCAAGACGTCGACTTCGTGACAGACCCGCCGATTGGCCATCGTGGCGCCGACTGCCTGGAATCCGGCAATCAGTGTGCCGAGCGTCAACGGCAGCGCACGCTCCGTCGACGAGCGCGAGTTGTTGTGAATGGACGCGCGGGCGCCCGTGTGCAGTTGTGTCTCCACCGTATCTCCATTCGTCGTTCGATCGGTTCTCGAGGGTTTGTCAGTCACCTTTTATGACATTAAAGTCATAGATGATAAGTTTGTCAATATAGACATTTGAATCTATACTTGGGCACGAACAAGCATCGGAAACCTCATGACGAATACACCGAGTCGCCGGACACCAAAGCGCTCCGCTCCGGAAGCATCCAGTCCAGCGGTCGCAGAAGAGCGTGAGCCACGTGGCGCGCGCCGCAAGCGGGAGACCCGTGCACGCCTGCTGGACGCCGCGCTCAGACTGATGGCGGAGAAGGGCATGGAAGGCGTCGCCATCAACGAAATCACCGAGGCCGCCGACGTCGGCTTTGGCTCGTTCTACAACCACTTCGAATCGAAGGAGGCGATCTACGCCACGCTGGTGGAATCGGTGTTTGAGGAGTTCGCGGATTCGCTCGATCGCTTGGCCAGCGGCTTGTCCGACCCGGCGGAAATCATCTCCGTCTCGGTACGGCATACGCTGATGCGTGCCCGGCGCGAGCCGGTATGGGGACACTTCCTGATACGCGAGGGCTTTTCGGCGCGCGTCCTGACGCTCGGCCTGGGTCAACGCCTACTGCGGGACATCGAGCGCGGTATCGCCGAGAAACGCTTCGTGGTTGCCGACCCGTTCATCGGCTTCCTTTCGGTGGGTGGTACGGTGCTGACCGCAATTGCCGCCGAACTCAACTTCGTCGCTCCGGGCGCGCCGGCGGCCGGTGTTCTCAAGGAACTCGGCTTCAACGGAGAGCATTTCCCGGAACGCACGGCGGCGACGCTCCTGCATATGCTGGGGCTCAAGCGTGCTGATGCCGAGAAGATCGCAAGCCGGCCGCTGCCGGTCGTGGAAGCGGCCGAAACGGCACAGTGACCGACGGGGCGACGCAGGTGCCGGCGAGGCCATCCCGAGCGTTGGTGCGGTAGCTGTCAGCCGACTTGCTGTGCCGAGCCTGGCGTATGTCGTCCAGTCGGTGCACGGCGGCCGCGTTCGACCAGGTGCGTCACCGGAATTGAAAGCGCACGGCGAATCTCGTCGCCGACAGATGAGGCACAGCGATCGTCCTCGACGCGCGCGCTCCGTGTCGGACTTGCGTGCATGACCAGTCGGCTGCCGGGCACGGGAGCCGGCACATGGATGACGAGCGTGTTGATCATTCGGCGTCGCATTTGACGCCGGAGATGCTGCCCACGCTGTCGTTGGCCGGGAGCGTGGAGAACGCCGTGGACGGGGAAGTGCACGCGACGAGCGCGGGCAGCTCGACGCACGCAATTCCGGATCGTCGAGGTGGCCGAACAACTGGTTCGCATGCGCCATGCGTGCCATTCGGATTGTTGTCGATCCAACCGCACTCAATCCGCCAGCGCTTTCCCGGTGGCGTCCTTGATTTTCGCCTTCCACTGCTTGTGGATTTCGGCCACGACCGGATCCGGAAGCGAGATGTAGTCGAGATCCGTGGCGGCCTGGTTGCCATTGCGGAACGCCCAGTCGAAGAACTTCAGCGTTTCCTTGCCCTGTTCCGGCTTGTCCTGCTTCGTGTACAGCAGCACGAACGTCGCGCCGACGACGGGCCATGCGTCCTTGCCCGGCTCGTCCGTCAGGATCTGGTAGAACGACTTCGACCAGTTCGCGCCGGCAGCAGCAGCCTTGAAGGTTTCCGTTTTCGGCTCGACCACCGCACCCGTCGAGTTCTTCAGCGCGGTGTAGGTCATGTTGTTCTTCTTCGCATAGGCCCACTCGACGTAGCCGATCGCGCCCGGCAGGCGCTGCACGAAGGCCGCGACGCCGTCGTTGCCCTTGCCGCCCGTGCCCGTCGGCCAGTTGACCGTCGTGCCTTCGCCGATCTTCGACTTCCACTCGCCGTTGACCTTCGACAGGTAGTTCGTCCAGATGAAGCTCGTGCCCGAGCCGTCCGCGCGGCGAACGACCGCGATGTCCGTATCCGGCAGCTTGACCTTCGGGTTCAGCGCGGCAATCGCCGGGTCGTTCCACTTCTTGATCTTGCCGAGGTAGATATCGCCGAGCACCGGGCCCGACAGCGTCAGTTCGCCGGCCTTCACACCCGGCACGTTGACGACCGGCACCACGCCGCCAACCACCGTCGGGAACTGGAACAGGCCTTCCTTCGCGAGCTCTTCATCCTTCAGCGGCGCGTCCGAACCGGCAAAATCGACCGTCTTCGCGTTGATCTGCTTGAGGCCGCCCGACGAACCGATGCCTTGATAGTTGACCCTGCCGCCGCCTGCCTTCCTGTACGCATCCGCCCATTTCGTGTAAATCGGTGCTGCAAACGTGCTCCCGGCACCGGTGATATCGGCGGCTTGACCGGCGGTGGCGACAAGAGCGAAGGTGCAGCAAATCAGGATCCGGATGTTCATGTACCACCTCCTGTCCGCGGTCGGCATGCCGGCCCACAGCTGGTTCCGATCTAGAAGTCTGATTTGTCGAGCTGGATGTGCCGGCCGTCGCTCGGCAATGCATGTTGATTGACCGCGATCGTGATTTTGTCGCGATTGCTTTCAAATGCCGTGAGCAACTGCTCCGGTGTCGCCGTGTTTGCGCCGAGCTTTTCTCGAATGATGTTGGCCGGGAGCTTGACCGCAACGTACCCCCAACCGGTGCCATAGGCAGAGAACGACAAGCTCAGATCGTCGCAGACGATTGGGTATGTCAGACAAGTGGTGTGGTCCGTCATGGCGCGCGGTGAGAGGTCTCGCATGGGAGGGTGATAGGAGTATTGCATCTGGATGTGAAAACTCAAGGAGCGTGCAACTGCCGGAAACGCTTAGTTCCCGCCACTTGCCACTATGGAGGCCAGCGCGCGATCGCCGTCGCGTTGCGCAGTGTCTTCAGCGGAAAAGATGTGCTCGCTGAATGCGATCAGTTTGAAGCCGCTTCCCGTGCAGCGAGGAATCGTGATGCCCCAATGCCAGCCCCCATCTTGTTCGAATACATGGAGGACCGGGGGCGAATGACTCAGTGATGGTGAAGAAGTCGTCATGGCGTGCTCTCCCGTCATGGGGCGACGCTGGGGAACTACATCGAAGGTGCGAACCCAGTCTACGAGCATTCTTGTTGCGCTGCAATATTCGGCTTGCCGTGAAAATTCCGATGCGCCAAACGTCACAATTTTGAAATACCAATGTGCGCGGTGAGCGCTTCTGGCATATTGATGTGACGATTGTGAATCTTCGGAGGCTTTATGGACAGCGGTTCGCTTGTATGGGCAGGGGTGCCGCACAACAGCGATGGTGTGGTCTTTCAGGTTCGAGTGGGGCGCGGACTTCAACGTTTTCATGTCGCACGCACGGTTCTTGAAAAGGCGCTCGATCTTGAGCGATTGGCGTCCGATGCGCGCCAACTTGAATGCTTTTATGAGCAACTGAGCTCGATCCTGAGCGTCGCTCGGAAGGTGCGCTCGAAGGCCAAGGCGGATACTGTTTCTCTGAACATTGCCCATTTCTTGCGAACGAGCAATGCGCGCGCCGGGCAGGATTCTGCGGCGGCGATGCGCCGAGCGCCATAGAGAGGTTGATGGCGTCAAGCCTTGGAGTCCCCCTCGTCGGACACTATCCTATGACTGCGTTCACTCGGAATTTGCGATGGTGCTGCGTTCCAACGGCGGATTCCCGGACGCACTGGGCGACGGCACGGGTCGTGCGGCCCGACCGCTCGGCGCCGACGTCGACCGACACGCCAGCAACGCCGTCCTCAACCAATGCGGCGCCAGTTTCGCGGCGCCTGAGCTCCGTCTTGAAGATCCAACTGAAGCAGATGATCGGAACCATGTCGACGATCCGGTCTGTCGCGTCGTCACGGCGCCGATTCAATCGTCGAGCGCGTCCGGCGCGCCGCGACTGACATCAGAGGGCACGTTCGGGCGCTTGAATGCGCCCGCACGGCAATCGGCCGGTGGCGCGGCGCGCGTGGCCGCCGTGCGAATGCCTGCGGCGATCCCGAGCGCAAGCGCATCGAGCGCGCGGCGATACGCATCGACGAGTGCATCGTAGCCCGCCGACGTATCGGCCCGAACGATGCTGCGGCACGTCAGTGCCGGCTGTCCGGCCGCGGAACTCACGCTCCAGGTCGCGTCGAGCAGCACGTGCGACGCCGGCCACGACTCGACATGCTGCATGTCCACGGCGACCCGGTAGACGCGCGTGCCGTCCGGGTGGGCGACGCGGTGAACATCGATCGTGCCGAGCATCGAGGCGACACGTGTCGACAGTCCGTCGCGCATTTCGTCGCCGAGCGGCGCGGCCCAGCGCTCCTGCTCCAGGATGTCGGCCCGCTGGGGGCCGCGCTGCACGACGAGTCGGTTGCCGTCCGCTGGCGTCGCGACGTGCACGGCCTGAATGTCGATCAGCCATGCGGGATGCGCGGCGGTGGCCTCGACACGCGCATCGTCTGCCACCGCGAGGGTGTGGAAATGCACCGGCGGCGAACCGCACGCGCTCAGCGCCGCGAGTGCGACGCACGTCGCGATGCGCGCCGACATGCGAAGCCGACCAAACGATCGTGCTTTCATTGGTGGTCCCCCTTGTTACCGAACAGCAGTGACTCGGGATGACGTTCCAGATAGTCCGCGAGCGCGTTCAACGACTGCAGCGTATGCGTGAGCGATTGCATCGCCTCATGCACGTCCGACTGCATCGGCGAATCCTGCCGCAACGTCGACTCCGCCGCGTTGAATGTGCGTTGCGCGGCGGCCAGCGTGTCACGCGCCTGCGGCACGACCTGCTCGTCGAGGTGGCCGAACAACTGGTTCGCGTGCGCCAGCGCGCCGTTCAGATTGTTGCCGATCCGGTCGAACGGAACCTGATCGAGCTTGCGCGCGATGTCGGCGATCTGCACCTGCAGTTCGTCGAGCGTATTGGGCACGGTCGGCAGCTCGACCGGCGTATGGCGCACGTCCACGCTCGCGCGCGGCGCCTTCGGGAACATGTCGAGCGCGACATAGAGCTGACCGGTCAGCAGGCTGCCGGTGCGCAACTGTCCGCGCAGCCCCTGGACTACCAGGTGCTCGAGCAGTTCGTGGCCGCCGGCCGTATCGGGCGCGGGAAGCGCCGTATCGCTGTGCCGGCTCAGTCGCGACGGATACAGTGCCATCGTGACCTTCATGCTGAAGTTGCGCGAGTGTTCGTTGTACTCGATGCCGATGTTCGTGACCTGACCGAGCGCGATGCCCCGCAGATCGACCGGCGCGCCGACCGACAGCCCGCGCAGCGACTGGTCGAAGCGCATGACGACCATCAGCGGCGTGCCGTCGGGGTCGCGCATTGCGTCGGCTTCGTCGGGGGCGAGCCGGAACGGCGCATTGTCGGCTGCCTGCGGCGCGTCCGGTTGTCCGGGTGGCGACTGAAACGCGAGACCGCCGACGATCACGGTAGCCAGCGACTGCGTGTTGAGTTTCAGGCCGCTCGAATCGAGCCGCAGATCCACGCCGCTTGCGTGCCACCAGCGCGCATTGACGCTGACGTACTTGTCGTAGGGCGCCTTCACGAACGCCTGCACATCGACGCCGGTACCGTCCTTGTCGAGCGAGAAGCCGACCACCTGACCGACCTGCAGATGCCGATAGAACACGGGTGAGCCGATGTCGATCGAGCCCAGCGAGTCGCCGTGCAGCAGGAAGCGTCGACCCTGCTGGTCCGCGGTGACGGCAGGCGGCGTCTCGAGGCCGGTGAAATCTGTCTGCTTCTCCGATGAGCGGCCGAGATCCGCGCCGATGAATGCGCCGGAGAGCAGCGTGCCGAGACCGGAAATGCCGGTGGCGCCCACGCGCGGTCGGACGACCCAGAAGCGCGTGTCGCGGTTCGCGAAGCGCGCGGCGTCGCGCGTCAGTTGAATGCTGACGATCACGCGCTTGAAGTCGGGCGTGAGCGTAATGGTCTGGACGGAGCCGATATCGACGTCCTTGTAGCGGACCTTGGTCTTGCCGGCTTCGAGGCCTTCGGCGTTGGCGAACGTGACCGTGATCGTCGGACCGGTCGCGGCGACGGTCCGGATCACGAGCGACAGCCCGATCAGCGCGCACAGGAGCGGCACGATCCAGACGAGAGACGGAATCCAGCGGCTGCGCGGCCGGATCTCGGGTGGAGGAAAATCGAACGGAGACATCGTTTTGGAATTCGCGTGAAAGCGGGCGCTTGAGCCGGCTCAGGGTTGGTGATGGGCGGCGGCCGTGCGTGGCGCACCGTCCCAGATAAGCCGCGGATCGAACTGCATCGACGCGCACATCGTCAGCACGACCACGGCGCCGAACGCGAGCGCACCGGGCCCGGGTGTGATGTCGGCGAACGAGCCGAAATGCACGAGAGCGATCGTGAGCGCGACGACGAATACGTCGAGCATCGACCAGCGGCCCACGCGCTCGACCAGCCGATGCAGCCGGGCTCGTTCGAGCGGCCGCCATTGCACGCCGCGATGGGCAGCAATCGCCTGAAAGGCGAGGATGGCGAGCTTGAGCATCGGCACGAGCACACTCGCGACGAACACGATGGCGGCTAGCGCCCAGTCGCCGGATGCCCAGAAGTACGCGACGCCGCCGAGAATCGTGTCGTCCTCGGCTCGGCCGAGCGACGTCGCGTGCATGACGGGCAACAGGTTCGCCGGGATATAGAGCAACGCAGCGGCAGTGACGAGCGCGCCCGTGCGCGCGACGCTGTGCGGGCGGCGTGCGTGCAGCGACGATCCGCAGCGTGGGCAGTGCGCGCCGCATGTGTGCGCCAGCTGCACGTGAGAGCAGAGGTGACAGGCGATCCAGCCCGCGGTGCGGGCCGTCATGCCCGCCGATCCGCTGCTTTCGGTTGTCCGGGGCGACGCATGTCGCGTCATGTCGGGGCGGGGCGGTTTCGTATGGTCGGCGTCGCCCGGCTGCAGCGCGGCGAGTTCGTCGTGTGCTTCCCACAGTCGCGCCGGTTCGATCGTCGACAGCATGCAGAGCATCACGGTAAGCCCGGCGAACGCGAATAGCGCAGGGCCGGCGAGCACGTGAGCGAGGCTCGTCAGTTTGACGATCGTAATGAGCACGCCGAGCATCAGCACCTCGACCATGCTCCACGGTCGCAAGCGGTGAATGCCGCGCAGCACCGGCGCGAAGCGGCGTGGCATGCGGCCCGCGCGCAACGGCACGAGTAGATACAGCCACGCGGCCAGTTCCAGCAGCGGAAACAACATCGTCGTGCAGAACACGAGCGCCGCCACCACCGGCTGACCGTTCGACATTAGCGCGCGCACCGCGTCGCCGATCGTCGCGTGCGACGCGATGCCGGCTGCATCGAGCGCGACGATCGGAAAGGCCAGCGCGACGCAATACGTCACCAGCGCGGCGACCGTCAACGCGCACAGCCGGTCGAGGGAGCGGCGGCCGTGCGCCGCGCCGCTCACGCGCGCGCGGCATCTCGGGCAGTGTGCCGTCAGTGCACGCAGGCGAGGCGGACGCTGAAGCAGCAGGTCGCATTCGTGGCAGGCGACCAGGTTGTCGGATTTCATCGGGAATCAATCATGCGGGTAACGAAGGTCGGCACCGCGCGATGCACGGTACGCCGGGCATCGGGCGTCGAGATGGCGGACCGGTGCGGACGAAGGCGCCGGCCGGTCCGTCTACGCAAGCAGCGGCTACTGCCGGGCCGCGACCGTCGTGCCGGTGTCGGGTGGCAGTTCGCCCATTGCCTGCAGCAGCGCAGCCGTATCGGTCATCCGGCGGCTCGCGGCACGCACCGCATCGAGCTCCGCATTCAGATAGACCTGCTCGCTCGACCGTTGCGCGGACATCGGAACGGCACCCAACGTGCGGCGTTGCGCCGTTTCGTGGAACGCCTCGCCTGCCGCGCGCGCCGCGAGTTCGTTCGCGGCCTGCGCTTGCGCGTCGTTGTCCAGCGCGGCGAGCGAATCTGCGACGTCACCGAATGCGGACAACACCGCCGCCTTGTACTGCAGCACTGCGGCGTCGTACGCGTCACGCGACGCCCGCCGGTGCGCAAGCAATGCGCCGCCGTGGAAGATCGGCTGCGACAGCCCGGCGCCGACGGCCCACAGCCCGCCCGCGCCCGACAACAGCGCCGGCCAGCTGAAGCCGCCGCGCCCCATCGTCGCGGTGAGTGACAGGCTGGGAAACAACTGCGCGGTCGCCTCGCCGACGTCCGCTGATGCCGCCTTCACGGCTGCCGCGGCCGCGCGGATGTCCGGGCGTGCTTTCAGCAGGTCGGACGGCACGACCACGGGGACGTGTTCCGGCAGCGACAGGCCCGTGAATGACGGGACCGGCGGCGGCGCGTCGGGCGTGCGGCCCAGCAGGATCGCCAGCGCGTGAACTGCGCTCGCGCGTTGCTGGCGCAGCAGCGGCAGCGTCGCGGCAAGCGATGCCGCGCCCTGCGTCGACGCCAGCGCCTGCACGTGGGAAATTGCGCCGAGCGCGTAACGCTGCTGGTCCTCGGCTGCGGACGCCTCGGAGACGGCGATCAGGCGCTCCGTCAGCAGGATCTGGCGGTCGAGCGTCGCGGCGCGGATGGCGGTGCCGACGATGTTGGCCGCCAGCGCACGCCTTGCCGCTTCGAACTCGCAACCGCGCACGTCGACGCGCGCGGCGCTTGCCTCGTTCGCGTAGCGCGTGGCGCCGAACAGGTCGAAGGTGTAATGCGCCTGCAGTTGTCCGACAAACACGTTGTAGCGCAGGCTTTGCGCGCCTGCGCCGGAGATGTCCGGTGTGCGCGTGCGGGCGACCTGCGCATTCGCGTCGATCGACGGCAGCGTCGACGCGCCGATTTGCGCGCGCAGTTCCTCCTGCGCGGCGGCGAGCGTCCTTTCCGTCGCGGCCAGCGTCGGGTTCGCGCGCAGGCCTTCATCGACCAGCGCGTCGAGCACGCTGGAGCGATACAGGCTCCACCATTGCGGGACAGGCGCGGCGCCGACGTCGAATTGCTGCGCGACGCCCGCCGCCTCGGCGGTGCGCGGCGCCTGGGGCGTCGCGCCGTAGTGCGCCGGCGACGGCATCGCGGGCGGCGCACTGCTCGGGGCCATCGCACAGCCGCCCAGGCCAAGCACCGCGCTGGCGGCCAGCAAAGATGTGATACGAGAGAGTTTCATCAGCATGTCTCCGAGGACGCGACGTCCATTGCGCGCGACTCTCGTTCGTCGGCGCGCACCTTGAAGCAGGTCGCATAGAGCGCCGGCAGGAAGAAGATGGTCAACACCGTCGCGATCGTGATGCCGCCCATCAGCGCGGTGGCCATCGGGCCGAAAAAGCCGGAACGCAACAGTGGAATCAGCGCCAACACGGCGGCCGCGGCGGTCAGCATGATCGGCCGGAAGCGGCGCACGGTTGCACCTACGATTGCGGTGAAGCGTGGCTGCCCGGCCGCGATGTCCTGGTCGATCTGATCGACCAGGATCACGGAATTGCGCATGATGATCCCGAACATCGCGATCACGCCGAGCAGCGCGACGAAGCCGAACGGCTTGCCGAACAGCAGCAGCGCGGCGACGACGCCGATCAGGCCGAGCGGTGCCGTCAGCACGACGATGAAGGTGCGCGAGAAGCGCTTGAGCTGGATCATCAGCAGCGTCAGCACCGCGATGATCATGAGCGGCATCTCCGCGTTGATCGACGTCTGGCCCTTCATGCTTTCCTCGGCCGCGCCACCGATATCGATCCGGTAACCGGCCGGCAGAGTGGCGCGTAGCGTCGACAAGGCGGCGTCGAGGTCGCGCGTCACGCCGATGCTCGGCGCTTCGCCGCGCACGTCAGCTTGCACGGTGACCGTCGGCTGGCGGTCGCGTTCCCAGATCACGCCATATTCGAGCGTGTCGCGCACATGGCCGATCGAGCCGAGCGGCACCGGACCGTGCGGCGTCGGGATCGCGAGGCCCGCGAGCTTCGACGGGTCGATGCGTTCGCTTTTCGGCGCGCGCAGGTCGACGTCGATCAGCTTGTCGCGTTCGCGATACTGCGTGACGGTATAGCCTGACAGCGTCATCGCGAGGAAGCTGGACACGTCTTCCGACGTCACGCCAAGCTGACGTGCCTTCAGTTGATCGATCTCGAACGACACCGATCGCTCGGCCGGCTCGTCCCAGTCGAATTGCACGTTGCGCGTGCGGTTGTCGGCGCGCACCTTGTCCGCGACCTTTTCCGCGATGCCGCGTACGGTCGCGATGTCGTCGCCGCTGACGCGGAACTTGATCGGAAAGCCGACGGGCGGGCCGTTTTCGAGGCGGGCGACGCGCGTGCGCACGGTCGGGAAGCCGTTTGCCAGCGTCGACTCGAGCCAATGCGACAAGCGGTCGCGCGATTCGATGTCCTTGGCCGTGATCACGAATTGCGCGAAGTTCGGCTGCTGAAGCTGTTGATCGAGCGGCAGATAGAAGCGCGGCGCACCGGTGCCGACGAAGTCCACGACGTGATCAATTTCAGGCCGACCGTTCAGCGCCTTCTCGAGCCGCTTTGCCTCACGCAGTGTCGCGTCGAACGAAGCGCCTTCCGGCAAGCGCATGTCGACGAGCAGTTCGGGCCGCTCCGAATTCGGGAAAAACTGCTGCGGAACGCGCGTGAAGGCGACCATCGCGATCGCGAACAGCACGGCCGTCACGCCGAGCACGACCCAGCGGCGGTCGATGCAAGCGGAGATCCAGCCGGACAGCCGGCGGTAGAACCCCGTGTCGTACACCTCGTCGCCATGCGCGTGACCGTCGCGATGCGTGTGCTCCGGCAGCATGTGATAGCCGAGCAGCGGCACCAGCACGACGGCCGCGAACCACGACACGATCAGCGAGATCGCCGATACCTCGAAGATCGAGCGCGTGTATTCGCCGGTGCTCGATTTCGCGAGCGCGATCGGCAGGAAGCCCGACACGGTGACGAGCGTGCCCGTCAGCATCGGGAACGCCGTGCTCGTGTACGCGAATGCGGCCGCGCTCGCGCGGCTCCATCCCTGCTCGAGCTTCACCGCCATCATCTCGACGGCGATGATCGCATCGTCCACCAGCAGCCCGAGCGCGAGCACCAGCGTGCCGAGCGACACCTTGTCGAGGCCGATGCCGAACGCGTGCATGCACAGTGCCGTCACGGCGAGCACGATCGGAATCGTGATGACGACGACCATGCCGGTGCGCAGGCCGAGCGACACGAGGCTGACGACGAGCACGATCGCGACGGCTTCTCCGACCGCTTCGACGAAGTCGTCCACCGAGTGCTTCACGGCATGCGGCATGCTGGACACCGCGGCCAGCTTCAGACCGGCCGGCAAACCGCGCTGCAGCTCGGCTGCCTTCGCGTCGAGCGCCTTGCCGAGATCGATCACGTCACCGCCTTTTTGCATCGTGACGCCGATGCCGAGCACGGCGTGACCGTTCGTACGCATCTGCGTGACCGGCGGATCGTCGTAGCCGCGCGTGACCTTCGCGACGTCGCCGAGCCGGAACGTCCGGCCGTTCACCTCGATCAGCAGGTCGGCGAGCGCCTGCGTGTCCTTGAACGCGCCGCTCGGGCGCACGAACACGCGATCGTCCGCCGTCGTGATCGTGCCGACCGGCGCGACCGCGTTTTGCGCATCGATCGCCTGCGCGAGCTGCTGCGGCGTGATCGCGAGCCGCGTCAGCTGCGCGTTCGAGATCTCGACGAATACGTGCTGCGCGGGATCGCCGAAGTAGTCGACCTTCGCGACACCCGGCACACGCAACAGCACGGTGCGCAGCTTGTCCGCGTAATCGTGCAGTTGCGCGGGCGAGTAGCCGTCGCCTTCGAGCGCATAGATATTGGTATAGACGTCACCGAATTCGTCGTTGAAGAACGGGCCGACGACGCCCTTGGGCAGCGTCGCGCGGATGTCGCCGACTTTCTTGCGAACCTGGTACCAGGTTTCCGGCACCTGATCGACCGGCGCCGAATCCTTCATCGCGAAGAAGATCATCGACTCGCCGGGCCGCGAATAGCTCTTGATGTTGTCGACGTACGGTGCGGCCTGGAGCTGGCGACCGATCCGGGCGGTCACCTGTTCCTGCACCTCGCGCGCCGTGGCGCCGGGCCAGTAGGTCTGGATCACCATGGTGCGGAACGTGAACGGCGGATCCTCCGATTGAGCGAGTCGTGTATAGCCGATCACGCCGAAGATCGTCGCGAGGCCGATCAGGAAGATCACCAGTTGCTGATGCTTCAGTGCCCATGCGGAGAGGTTGAAACCGCCGCCGTCATGCGATGCCGCGCCGGTTCGTGCGAGCGTGCCGTCGGTCGACGGCTGGTGTTCCGGAGCATTCATGACGCGAAGTCCTCCGCATGCAGCGGCGGCACGACGCGCACGTGCTGGCCGGCGCTGACCGTATGAACGCCTTGCATCACGACACGTTCGTCGTCCGCGAGACCCGACGTGACGGTGATCGTGCGTTCTTCGTAGCGTCCGACCGACACCGGGCGCAGCTCCAGCGTGTCGCTGCCCTTGCGGACGACCCATACGGCCGGCGCGTCGCCGCGATGAAAGAGCGCGGTGGCCGGGAGCGTGACCGCGTGGTCCGCGGTGGTGTCGGCGGCGCCGTCGAACGTGACGCTGGCGGTCATCCCGGAGCGCACGTCCGGCCCCGGCGCGAGCAGCGTCAGCTTCACGCGCCAGGTGCGGCTCTGCGGATCGGCGGCCGCCGCGACTTCGCGCACGCGTGCGTCGAGCACCTTGCCCGGCAGGGCCGTCAGGCTGACGTGTGCGGTGCGGCCGACCGCGAGATCGCGCAGTTCGCGCTCCGCGACGTCGCAGACGATGTCGAGGTCGCCGCTCCAGTCCAGATGAAACACCGCCTGGCCGGGCTGCACGTTCTGCCCGGTATCGGCATCCTCCGACGTGATGACGCCGTCGTGATCCGCGACCAGCGTCGCGTAGCGCAGCTGATCGCTCGCGAGCGCCATCTGCGCGAGTGAGGAATCGCGTTGCGCGACCGCCGATGCATACGCGTCCTGCGTCGTCTCGAGCTGCGCGGGTGCGATCAGGTTGGCCTGAGCCTGGGCGCGGTCGCGATCCAGCTGCTGTTTCGCATAGGCAACGCGATGCTCGGCGGCATCGAGCTGCGCGCGCGCGTTCAGCAGCGTGTTGTGCAGATCCGCCGGATCGAGCATCGCGAGGGTCTGGCCGGCCTTGACGGTGTCGCCGATCCGCACGCGGCGCTCGACGATCTTGCCGCCGACCCGAAACGACAGCGGCGTCGAATAGCGTGCCTGAACCTGCGCGGGCAGCACGCGCTGCACCGCGCCGTTGTCCGCATGAATGGGCAGCGCGACCACCGACTGCAGTTCGGGCGCGGGGGCTTCGTGCGAGTGGCACGCCGTGAGGAGAATCGCACAGCAGGCGAACGCAATCGGGGCTCGCCGAAGCGGCGGCGCGATGCGTGTCATAAACGGGCGCGTTGAAGTCAGCGCGTCAAGACCGGGTGATTTCACGATGTTTCCAAGACAAGTGAGGGCCAACTGAAAAGAGGTCGGCGACCACGGCGGGTCGCCCTGGTTCATGCAGGCGCACGCGAGTGTTTCCGCGGCGGTACGCCTGGTGATCAATCAGTACTCCAATGTTCCGGGTGCAGACCATTCCGTTTGCCGACATTGCGCGGCTCCCGCCTGGCGATAGCCGCGCATGCGCCGACGCGGCCGTCCGCACGTCACCGACGCTCGCTAGCGTGGGGCGGACGGTGTCTGGACAGGAACCGGCTCTGCGATTTCCGAGATTAGACTCATAACTGATAATGTTGTCAAGTATGAGTGAAAAATCTAGAATTGCCCCATGCAGAAAAATCTTTCGAAAAAGGGAGGCGCGCTCATGGGCGACGCACCGGTCCGGCCCCGCCGGTCGAACGCATCAGCGGGCGCGGCGGAGCAGCGTCAGCCGCGCGGCGCCCGGCGCAAGCAGGCGACGCGTATGCGCTTGCTGCAGGCGGCGTTCAGCCTGATGGCGGAAAAGGGCAGGGACAACGTGGCGATCAGCGAGATCACCGAGGCGGCGGATGTGGGGTTCGGCTCGTTTTACTACCACTTCGAATCGAAGGACGGCATCTTCGCCGCGCTGACGGAGTGGGTGTTCGACGATTTCGCGGACGGGCTCGAGCGTCTGGCGAGCGGATTGTCGGATCCGGCGGAGGTCGTTTCCGTCTGCGTGCGCCACACGCTGATGCGGGCGCGCCGCGAGCGGCTCTGGGCGCGGTTCCTGATGCGGGAGGGACTTTCCGTGCGCGCGCTCGGCCACGGGCTGGGTCAACGTTTGCGGCGGGACAGCGAGCGAGGAATCTCGGCGCGCCGCTTTGTCGTCGGCGATCCGTTCATGAGCGTGCTCTCGACGACGGGGACGATCCTGGCGGTGATTGCTGCGGAGTCCTACGCGGCGGCTGGGGCGGCGCGAAAGCCGATGGTGGGCGAGGGCAAGTTCCCCGAGCGAGCCGCGGCGATGGTATTGCAGATGCTCGGCCTGACGTGCGCCGAGGCACTTGACGTGGCGAACCGACCGTTGCCGCCCGGCGACTTCGCCCGTCAGGTAAGAGAATCAGCCTCGCCTGACCACTCAACCTTGCCGTCGCGGCAACGATAGATGCTTGTCGAGTTCCGCACGATACGGGGCGTCTGCGTACCAGGGAGCTGCCCCAGTTGCGGCAAGATGGCCGCGCGCGCTACGCATTCTTCGAACCATGTCGACACAAAGCCCGCCGGCGCTGTCAAGCGAGGCTGGGCTAGCGATGGCAATCGCAGGCGCACTGCTGACATGTGCGATGCCGGCTTTTGCCGACGTTTCCGGCACGCCGGTCGGCATATGGCAGACGATCGATGATCACACTCACCAGCCGACCGCCCTTGTACAGATTACGCAGAACGGTGACGGTACGTTCAGCGGCAAGATAATCAAGGACTCAGTCTGTCATTTTCGAACACCAATAATCATAAGGATTCCGTCATGTCCGATACTTCCCGTAGCCGTACATCTGCTGCGGGGCAGGCCGAACTAGTCAAAGAATGGGTTCAATATTTCGGCGCAACCAACCCCAAAGAAATTGATCTTGGAGCGTTGACGGTTATCCCTGCGTGGGCCATGGACGGTTTGGAGCCGAATGATAAAAGAAGAGAACGATAGTCAGTCCCGCAGGGAACAACAGTTGCCGGAGCTATCGTATTCGATGATCTCCGATATCCTCCAGGTGGCCGTCGGCGCCCGATGTCAATTTGACTTGGCGGAGCTGTCGTTACCATGATTGCGAGTCGGCTCGCGCGCTGTCGCCGGGGGCCTCAGTGTCGCGAGAATCTTGTCGCGGCATACCGTCAGGATTTCGTCGGCCAGTGGAGAGTCATCCGGGCACGCGCGCGACAACACAATGGCGCCGACCGCATGCGCCATGATGTCGAGGCAGTTGGCTCGGGCCTCCGTCGCGTCTGCACCGTCTGACGAATCACGTTCTTGGACTAATGCCGCCAGCAGTCTTTCGATGCCGTCCGCGAATGTGGCTCGGACCGCTTCGGGTTGACGCGCGGCATCCCCACCCAGCGCGGCCATCGTGCATCCGGTTGCGCGCGAGTCGCGGTGCTCGCGCGCGAGATACTGCCGCACGAACTCCGATGCGTCGACCCCGGCCGATAGCGCAACGGTTTGCGCCATGCCGCAGGCCGCCGATTCCGCCATCAGATCGGTCTTTGAGCCGAAGTGTTTGTAGAAGCCGCCGTGGGTGAAACCAGCTGCGCCCATCAGATCCGCTACTCCGACCCCATCAAAACCGCGCTCCCTGAACAGTGTCGACGCTGTTTCAACAACGTGGGCCCGATTGGCCTGGGCCTGTGCCTTGGTGACTTTCACTTTCCTCTCCGTTGGCGCGTTCCTGTCTGATGGCCTGACTATACATTGATGTTGGTCGTCATCAAAATATTGACACGTTAGATTATGATCGTCATCATTGAGCCATTCCCACCATCCGACGCTGGAACGATATGTCAGAGAAATCGCTTTTCGAGCCGTACGCCCTCGGTGGCCTGACGCTCGCCAATCGCATCGTCATGGCACCGCTGACTCGTAACCGTGCCGGCGCCGGGCTGGTGCCCAGCGAGTACGCCGCGACCTACTACGCCCAGCGCGCCTCGGCCGGACTGATCATCACCGAGGCCACCCAGGTTTCGGCCCAGGCCCAGGGCTATCAGGACACGCCCGGCCTGTACACGCCCGAGCAGATTGCTGGCTGGCGTAAGGTCACGGATGCCGTACATGCCAAGGATGGACGCATCTTCGTGCAGCTCTGGCATGTGGGCCGCGTGTCGCACACTGACTTGCAACCTGGCGGCACGGCGCCGGTCGCACCTTCCGCTATCCGCGCTGAGACGAAGACTTTCGTCAACAACGGATTTGCCGACGTGTCCGAGCCACGCGCCTTGGAACTCACCGAGTTGCCGGGCATCGTGAACGACTTTCGACAGGCTGCGGCCAACGCGATTGCCGCCGGTTTCGACGGCGTGGAAATTCACGGCGCCAACGGATATCTGCTGGAGCAGTTCATCAAGGACGGGGCCAACCAGCGCACCGACGACTACGGCGGCTCGATCGAAAAACGTGCGCGCCTGCTGCTGGAAGTAGTCGCCGCCGTGGTCAAGGAAATCGGCGCAGAGCGCACGGGCGTGCGCATTTCGCCCGTTTCGCCGGCCAACGGCATTTCCTGCAGCGATCCGCAAGCGCAGTACGACTACATCGCCGAACAGCTCAGCGCACAAGGCATCGTCTATCTGCACGTGGTCGAAGGCGCGACTGGCGGCCCACGCAATGTGGCGGCATTCGACTATGACGCGCTGCGCCGCCGTTTCAAGCAGACCTATCTGGCCAACAACGGATACGACCTGGAATTCGCCACCACTCAACTCAATGAGGGCAGAGCGGACTTGTTCGCGTTTGGCCGTCCGTTTATCAGCAACCCGGACCTGGTCGAACGCCTGAAGCACGGCGCACCCCTGACGCAATTCAACCCGGCGACGCTCTATGGCGGTGGCGCGGTGGGCTACATCGATTACCCGACGATTTCCGGTTAAGGCTCGTGCTCTTGATCAAGCCTCAGCCAGAAGAACCCTTGCAAAGGAAAGTACCCATGACCACGCTTCCGACAGTCCTCATCACCGGCGCCTCCAGCGGCATCGGTGCCACCTACGCCGAGCGCTTCGCTCGGCGTGGCCATGACCTCGTTCTCGTCGCCCGCGACAAGACGCGACTCGATGCGTTGGCAGCGCGCCTGCGGGAGGAAACCGGTGTGGCGGTAGAAGTGCTGCAGGCCGACCTGACCCAGTCCGCCGATCTGTCCGCGCTCGAGGCTCGTCTGCGCGATGACGATCGAATAGGAATTCTGATCAACAATGCCGGCGTGGCTCAGTCGGGCGGCTTCCTGCAGCAAACCCCTGAAAGCATCGAACGCCTGATCACGCTCAACACGACGGCGCTGACGAGGCTTGCAGCCGCGGTCGCGCCACGCTTCGTGCAGTCCGGTAACGGCTCGATCGTCAACATTGGCTCGGTGGTAGGTTTCGCGCCCGAGTTCGGCATGTCGATCTACGGCGCGACCAAGGCATTCGTGCTGTTCCTGTCGCAGGGCCTGAATCTCGAGTTGTCGCCCAAGGGTGTTTACGTGCAAGCCGTCCTGCCGGCGGCGACGCGCACGGAGATCTGGGAGCGCGCCGGGGTCGACGTGAACACGCTGCCCGAGGTGATGGAAGTGGGCGAGTTGGTTGATGCCGCGCTGATCGGGTTCGACCGCCGCGAACTGGTCACGATCCCGCCGCTGCACGTAGCCGGGCGGTGGGACGCGCTGGATGGCGCTCGCCAGGGACTGCTTTCGGATATTCGACAGGCACACGCGGCCGAGCGTTATCAGCTCCGCGCCTGACCACTCAATTGCGGCAAACGGCGGAACGACGGATACCACGATGACCGACACCCGATCCAAGGAAGCCACGCACGAACGCTTCGTCGACGTTGACGCGCGCCGCCGACGAAGCGCCGTTATCCGAATCGATGGTTGAGGCCACACTCGAGTTTCCGGGTTGCGGCGCGGATTCAAGTCCCACCGTTTTCCCCGTCAGCATGACGCTCGACATATGAAAGCAGCGCCCAAGGAGTCAATGATGCAGAGCGTCAACCCGGACACCCAATCGACAACGTCGTATACGCGGGCACCAAACAAGTTCGTCAACGCGGCTGGAACCCAGTTCGCCTACCGTGAACTGGGTCCGCACGGCGGCATTCCTTTGGTTTTGCTGAACCATTGGGGCGCCGTGCTGGACAACTTCGACCCGCGCATCGTCGATGGCTTGGCTCAGACACATCGCGTCGTCGCCATCGACTATCGAGGAATTGGCTTATCCGGTGGCATCGCGCCCGTGACCGTGGACGAGATGGCGCGCGACACCATCGCGCTGATTCGCGCAATGGGTTTCGATCGAGTCGATCTGCTCGGCTTCTCGCTTGGCGGCTTCGTCGCGCAGGACGTGGCGCTCAAGGCGCCGGGCTTGGTGCGCAAGCTCATACTCACTGGCACGGGCCCCGCCGGCGGTCACGGGATTGATCGCGTGGGCGCCGTGTCCTGGCCACTCATGCTCAAAGGCCTGCTAACGCTGCGCGATCCGAAGGCGTATCTGTTCTTCACGTCCACGACCAACGGCCAGCACGCGGCAAGCGCCTTCTTGAAACGGTTGAAGGAACGTAAGTCTGGCCGCGACAAGGGACCGACACCTCGCGCCTTCCTTCGTCAACTCAAGGCGATCAAGGCGTGGGGCCAGCAAGCGCCACAGGATCTCGCCAGCCTGCCCATGCCTGTCCTGATCGCCAATGGGGATAACGACATTATGGTGCCCACCGCGCTCAGCCACGATATGGGCCGCCGCATCCCCCAGGCGCAACTCGTCATTTATCAGGACGCCGGCCACGGCGGAATCTTCCAGCATCACACCAACTTCGTACCCATGGCACTGGAATTTCTATCGCAATGAATACCTTGTGGACCAGAGGCGTATGACGTTTCTCGCGAATACAAAGCACCATCGGAGCAAGCGCAACATGAAAGCACTCACATTCAAACGCTATGGCAAATCACCCGAGATCGGGTTCGCCGAAGTGCCGCGCCCCACGCTCAAGCCCGACGAACTGCTGGTTGAGGTTCACGCCGCGGGGGTGAACCCGATCGACAACATGATTCCAACGGGAATGTTCAAACCCGTCCTGAAGGTCCAACTGCCCGCGACCATGGGCAGCGATCTGGCCGGCATCGTGATCGATGTCGGCAGCCGCGTCACTCGCTTCAAGAAAGGCGACGCCATCTTTGCAAGTCTGTTCGACCTTGGAAGTGGATCCATCGCCGAATTTGCCGTGGTACCGGAGAGCGCTGCGGCCCCGAAACCGGTTAATCTGGATTTCGTGCAGGCCGCCTCGGTCCCAATGGTCGGCCTCACTTCATGGCAAGCACTGAAGGAGCGTGTCAATCTTCAGCCGGGTCAGAAGGTGTTCATTCCTGCGGGGTCCGGCGGTATTGGAACGTTTGCGATCCAACTGGCCAAATATTTCGGCGCCAAGGTGGGAACCAATACCAGCACGGGTAATATCCCGTTGGTGAAAAGCCTGAGCGCGGACGAAGTAATCGACTACAGGAAGCAAGCGTTCGAGAAAGTGCTGCGCGACTACGATGTGGTGCTTGGCACGATTAGGGGTGACGCGGTTGAAAAATCGGTAGGAATCTTGAAGCCGGGCGGGAAGATCGTCTCTCTTATCGGTCCGCTGGACGCAGCGTTCGCCCGTGCTCGCGGGCTGAACCTCGTCCTGAAGTTTGTATTCGGTCTGATGAGCCGCAAGATCATGCGTCTTGCGAGGAAGCGGGATGTCACCTACTCATTTCTCTTCGTACGCCCCGACGGTGCTCAACTCGCCGAGATCGGCAAACTGCTCGAATCCGAACGTATCCATCCGGTGATTGACAAGGTGTTTCCGTTTGAACAAGCAAAGGAAGCGCTTGAGTACCTGGCGCAAGGACGCGCGAAGGGTAAAGTCGTGGTCAAGATCAAGTAAGGTACCAACGACGGCGGGCGGTTGGCCCAACTGATTCACAAGGCCCTGCACACCAAGCCCGCGGATGGCTCCGCCTACTGGAGCATGCGCACGATCGCCGCCGAAATCGCCATTTCGCCAACAGGTGTGCATCGTTACTTCAAGCTGCTGGGCCAGCAACCGTATATTCCTGTCCTTCCTGCACGAAATCGACAAGGCCGTGCCAGCCGAACTCGACGTGCATTGCATCGTCGACCTACAGCAGTCACAAGTATCCGAAGGTCAAGGCGTGGCTAGCGACACGCCCCCCGCTGGCACATGTATTTCATTCCCACCTAAAGTTCGTGGCTCAACCTGGTCGAACGCTTCTTTGCGTTGATCACCGCCAAGGCAATCCATCGCGGCTCGTTCGGTTCGGTCAGCCACCCAGGAAAGCAGGGAGGAATAGCGATCTACTACGACCATCGCATCCAGCTGTTCGGTCGGCGTGGTTACAAATTTCCCGACTGCAGTAGCAAACCGTTCAATAGCAGAGTGCATTTTCAGGCAGCAGGACTCGGTCTCAATTCATGTCGATGAGCGTGGCGTGAGGCCGCCAAGCCGTGCTGGGCAAGGCCTGTATAAGGCGCACCAAAGGCATCGTTACAAAATTGTGCAAACGGACGACGGCGATGCCAAACGCGAGACCGGCGACCATTGATCTCGACATTATATAAATAATGTCAAATCAACCGCGACTGATGATTGGATATCTAACGGTTTACGTTATATTATTCACAAAATTATCGACGCAACCTGCCATGTCCGACCTCGCTGCCGACGAATCCCGCCTGATCGCCGAAATCGACCGCCTGAAGGCCGATTTCCCGAAAACCCGCGAGCTGTATCGCGAGGTCTGCGCATTGATGTTCTTCCGCTTCGGCATCACGCCCACCGCAAACCGCCTGTACCAGCTCGTGCGCAAGGGCAGCATGAGCACGCCGACTGCGGTTCTCGGCGAGTTCTGGGCCGAGTTGCGGGAGAAGAGTCGTGTGCGCATCGAGCATCCCGACTTGCCGGCTGACCTGCAGGCTGCGGCCGGCGAGCTCGTCGCCGCGTTGTGGACTCGCTCGACTGCCGATGCCGCCGCAGCGCTCGATGCACTGCGCGCCGAAGTCGACGCCGAACGAGCGGCGGCGAAGGCGGAGGTCGCTGCATTGCAAACCGACCTGTCCCGTACCGAAACCGCGTTGGAGCACCGCACGAGCGCGTTGCTGGCGGCCCAGGTGCGCATCCAGGAGCTCGAGCAGGCGAGGGCGGCCGACGAAGCATCGCACCGCGCGCTGCAAGCGGAAGTCGAGCGACTGAAGTCCGACAATGCAGACGCCGATCGTGCGCTGGCGCAAGCGCGCGCCGATTTCACGTCGCAGCTCGACCGGCTGCGCGACGACGCGGGCCGGGCGGAGGAACGCTTGCGGGCATCGGAGAAGCGGGCGCTCCAGGAGATCGACCGCGAACGGCTCGCGGCCGCGCGCGCTCAAAAGGAACTCGATGCGGCCGCGACGCGCGCCGAACAGCGCGATACGCAGCACCGCAACGATCTCGCGGCGCTGCAAGCGCAATTGGCCGACATGCAGCACCGCTGCGGGGTGCTTGAAGGTCAGCTCGAAGGCGCCCGCGCGGCCAATGCCGCGTATGTCGGCGAGCTCGATGCATTGCGTGCTGAACGCGCCTCACGCGCCCCCGTGCGCAGGGCGCCCGGTCGGCCGGCGGGCGGCGGCCTGCGTGCGGCGAAACCGGTCGCCAGGAAGCGCGTTCCCAAACCCGCGTGACATGGGCGCCACGGTTCGGCGATAACGCATCCGCGACGCGGTGCGATTCGGGTAAAGTGCCGCTCAACTTGCCGGCTCGACATTGCTAGACGACCGGTCTAATCGTTGTTAAGATACGCCATCATGAATGCATCTTCAGGCGCGGAAGTCCGCCATCACATTCTGAATATCGCGAAGCCGATCATGCTCCACAAGGGGTTCTCGGCGGTCGGTCTGAACGAGATTCTCGCCGCGGCGGGCATCCCGAAGGGCTCGTTCTACCATTACTTCGGCTCGAAGGAGGCGTTCGGCGAGGCGCTGCTCGAATCGTATTTCGAAGGCTATCTCGAGCATCTCGACAACCTGCTTGGCCAACAGGCCGGCACGGGCGCGCAACGCCTGATGACATACTGGGGCAACTGGCTGCACACGCAGTGCGCGGACGATCCGGAAGGCAAGTGCCTCGCGGTGAAGCTCGGCGCGGAAGTGTCCGATCTGTCGGAGGCAATGCGCGCGGTGCTGCGGCGCGGCACCGACCAGATCATCGAGCGGCTTGCAGGCGGGATCGAGGCCGGGCTGGCCGACGGTTCGCTGAGCGGTGTCGACGATCCGGCGCATACGGCCGCGATCCTTTACGAGCTGTGGCTGGGTGCGACGCTGCTGGAGAAGATTCACCGGAACCGCAAACCGCTCGAACGCGCGATGCTCGAAACACGGCGGATGCTGAACCTGCCGTCCTTCGAGCCAGACGGAGCGCTGTCGTAAAGTGGGCGCGCGCAGGCGCGCCTTGTTTTTTGGTTGAATTCTAGACGACTGGTCTACTTACACTGAAATCCCGTTGCTTTACCCGCGCGGCTGCGGCTCCGCCGGCCGACTGGCCGGCACGGCCCGCAGCCTCGCATCACGGTTGTCCAAGTTGATCCGATCGTGCCCGGTGCACGTCCCATCCTGTTGACGGAGGTTCCCATGCCGCAAAGCAAGGCAGCAAACCGCAGAATCATCCTGAACGCGCGCCCGGTCGGCGCGCCCACCCCGAACGATTTCCGTACCGAGACCCTCGACGTGCCGGTGCCCGGCGCCGGTCAGGTGCTGTTGCGCACGGTCTGGCTGTCGCTCGACCCGTACATGCGCGGCCGGATGAGCGACGCGCCGTCGTATGCACCGCCGGTCCAGCTAGGCGACGTAATGGTCGGCGGCACGGTCAGCCGTGTCGTGGCATCGAACCTGCCCGCGTATCGCGAAGGCGACCTGGTCGTCGCGGGCGGCGGCTGGCAGGACTATTCGCTGTCCGACGGCAGCGATCTCATTCCGCTCGGCCGCGACTTCCCGCATCCGTCGCATGCGCTCGGCGTGCTCGGCATGCCGGGGTTCACCGCGTATACGGGGCTGCTGAAGATCGGCGAGCCGAAGGCGGGCGAAACCGTGGTCGTGGCCGCCGCGAGCGGGGCCGTCGGCGCGGTGGTCGGCCAGATCGCGAAGCTGAAGGGCTGCCGCGTGGTCGGCGTCGCGGGCGGCGCAAACAAGGTCGCGTACGTGAAGGACACGCTCGGCTTCGACGCGTGCGTCGATCACCGTGATCCGCAATTTGCAGAGAAACTGAAGGCCGCCTGCCCGAACGGCATCGACGTCTATTTCGAGAACGTCGGCGGTGCCGTGTTCGACGCGGTGTGGCCGCTGCTCAACGATCATGCGCGTGTGCCGGTGTGCGGAATCATCGCGCATTACAACGACGCGGCGTACGACGACACCGCGGTATCGAGCGGCCGCGACCGCGTGCCGGCGCTGATGGGCACGATCCTGCGCAAGCGCATCCGCATGCAGGGGTTCATCATTCTGGATCACTATGCGACCGGCTATGCGCCGTTCCTGAAGGAGATGAGCGAGTGGGTCGCGCAGGGCAAGGTGAAGACGCTCGAAGATGTGGTCCCCGACCTCGCCGAAGCACCGCAAGCACTGATCGGCTTGCTCGCCGGCAAGAATTTCGGCAAGGTCGTCGTGCGCGTGGGTCCGGACGAACTGGCCTGACACCGGCGCAAGACGACACACGACGATTGCACGCTGGCGTCGCGAGACGCCAGCTTGTGGCATGCTCGATTCCGTTTCGAAAGGAGTGACAAGATGGCGCTTCACGTGATTGCTTCCCTGTTCCTGAAACCCGAACACGCGCAGGCCGCCGAGGCCGAATTGCGCAGCATGGTCGCCAAGACGCGCGTCGAACCGGGCAACCGGCGCTACGACCTGTTCCGCGAGCAGGACGGTTCGCCGAACCTGCACCTGTACGAGATCTACGACGACCAGGCCGCGTTCGACGCGCATCTCGCCAGCCCGCATTTCACCGAATTCCGCGTGAAGTCGGCCGACTGGTTCGCGGCACCGCCCGTCATCAAGGTGCTGTCGGGCATCGACGTGGCCGAGTGACGGCGCGGCACCGTCGTCGCGGCTCGCTCGAGCCCGGGCCGCGCGGCAGCCGTCACGCATGACGCGACGGCAATGACAACGACAATGCGGCGCAGCGGATCGTTCGCGCCGCTTCCCCAATACACCGGCCCCGGAGTCTGAATGGTCACCCTCAATATCAACGGCGAGAACCGCACGGTCGACGCCCCCGACGACATGCCCCTGCTGTGGGTCCTGCGTGACGTCGTGGGCCTGACCGGCACGAAATTCGGCTGCGGGATCGCGCAATGTGGCGCGTGCACCGTCCATCTCGACGGCGTTGCCGCGCGCTCGTGCGTGCTGCCCGTCGCGGCCGTCGCGGGCCGCAGGATCACGACGATCGAAGCCGTCGGCGCGACGCCGGCCGGGCAGAAGGTTCAGGAAGCGTGGCGCGAGCTCGACGTCGTCCAGTGCGGCTACTGCCAGTCCGGGCAGGTGATGGCGGCCACGGCGCTGATCGCGTCGAACCCGAACCCGAGCGACGCCGACATCGACGCGGCAATGGCCGGCAACATCTGCCGCTGCGGCACGTACAACCGGATTCGCGCGGCCGTCAAGCAAGCCGCGAAGGGAGCGTGACATGTCGCGAGGACTGATCGAAGCAGGCAAGGTCGCCGGGCAAGCGGCTGGCGCCGGCATGTCGCGCCGTTCGTTTCTGAAGGCGGGCATGTCGCTCGGCGCGGCGGCGGGCGGCGGCTTGCTGCTCGGTTTCAGCATGCCGGCGGCGGGCGATGACGCACGGCGCTCGGTGATCGGCGGCGATGCGGACGAAAGTGCGCGCGCCGGCGTATTCGCACCGAACGCGTTCGTGCAGATCGACCGCAGCGGCAAGGTCACGCTGGTGATGCCGAAGGTCGAGATGGGGCAAGGCGTCTACACGGCGCTGCCGATGCTGATCGCCGAGGAACTCGAAGTGCCGCTGTCGAACGTCACGCTCGACCATGCGCCGCCCAACGAGAAACTGTTCCTCGATCCGCTGCTCGGCGGCCAGTTGACGGGCGGCTCGACGTCGGTGCGCTACGCGTGGGAACCGCTGCGCCGCGCGGGTGCGACGGCGCGCACGCTGCTGGTTTCCGCGGCGGCGAAGCAATGGAGCGTCGATCCGGCCACCTGCCGGGCGGAAAACGGCGAAGTGCGGCACCTCCCGAGCGGCCGGCGCGCATCGTACGGCCAGCTCGCGGACGCCGCGTCGAAGCTGCCGGTGCCGAAGGACGTCGCGCTGAAGCAGCCGGCCGATTTCAAGCTGATCGGCAAGCCGGTGAAGCGGCTCGATTCGCCGGAGAAGGTCGACGGCACCGCGCAGTTCGGGCTCGACGTGCGTCTGCCCGGCATGCTGTACGCGGTGATCGTGAACAGCCCGGTGTTCGGCGGCACGGTCGCGAGCGTCGACGATACGGCCGCGAAGAAGATTCCGGGCGTGCGTCAGGTCGTGCGCGCGGACAACGCGGTCGCGGTGGTCGGCGATCACACGTGGGCCGCGAAGCGCGGCGCGTCGGCGCTCGTCGTGAAGTGGAACGAAGGCGCGGGCGCGAAGGTGTCGACCAAGGACATCGTCGCCGATCTCGCGCAGGCCGCCGCGAACGGGAAGGGCGCGGTCGCGCGCAAGGACGGCGACGTCGGCAAGGCGTTCGCTGGCGCGAAGACCCGCATCGACGCCGTCTACGAACAGCCGCTCCTTGCGCACGCAACGATGGAGCCGGTGAACTGCACGGTGCACGTGCGCGGCGACGGCTGCGAGATCTGGGTCGGCACGCAGGTGCCGACGCGCGCGGTCGACACCGTGCAGCGGCTCACGAGCTTTCCGCCGGAGAAGATCGTCGTGCACAACCACCTGCTCGGCGGCGGTTTCGGCCGGCGGCTCGAAACGGACATGATCGGCCAGGCCGTGAAGATCGCCAAGCAGGTCAACGCGCCGGTGAAGGTCGTCTGGACCCGCGAGGAAGACATCCAGCACGACATGTATCGGCCGTACTACTACGACCGGATTTCGGCCGGCCTCGACGCGAACGGCAAGCCGGTCGCGTGGCAGCACCGGATCGTCGGTTCGTCGATCCTCGCGCGCTTCGCACCGCCGGCGTTCAAGGACGGCGTCGATCCCGACGCGGTCGAAGTCGCGACCGACCTGCCGTACGACCTGCCGAACCAGTTGATCGATTACGTGCGGCAGGAGCCGCGTCACGTGCCGACCGCATTCTGGCGCGGCGTCGGCCCGACGCGCAGCACCTTCGTCGTCGAGAGCTTTATCGACGAACTGGCCGCGCAGACCAAGACCGATCCCGTGCAATATCGCCGCGCGCTGCTCGGCAAGACGCCGCGCGCGCTGAACGTGCTCGACGTCGCGACGAAGGCAGCGGGATGGGGCGCGCCGCTGCCGAAGGGGCAAGGGCGCGGCGTATCGGTGATGCACGCGTTCGGCAGCTTCTTCTCGATCGTCATCGATGTCGCGGTGGAGGGCGGCGAAGTGCAGGTCAAGCGTGCCGTGTGCGCGGTCGACTGCGGGATGGCCGTGAATCCGGGCACGATCGAGGCGCAGGTGCAGGGCGGCATCATCTTCGGGATCACGGGCGCGCTGTATGGCGAGATCACGATCGAGGATGGCCGCGTCGTGCAGAGCAACTTCACCGACTACCGGATGATGCGCATCAACGAGACGCCGCCGATCGAGGTGCATCTCGTGAAGAGCGCCGAGGCGCCGGGCGGAATCGGCGAACCGGGCACCGCTGCGACCGCGGCGGCGCTGTCCAACGCGATCTTCGCGGCGACCGGCACGCGGCTGCGCAAGCTCCCGGTCGGCAACCAGCTGAAGACGGCTTGAGGGGAGAGGCACATCATGCGAAACCTCACCCCGAACAGTCTGAATCGCGCCGCTCGCACGCTTGGCGCATCGTTGATCGCGCTGTCCGCGCTGATGGCCGGCACGGCGGCGCATGCCGCGCAAACGGCGCCCGCCGACAGCGCGCTGCTCGCACGCGGCGCGTATCTCGCGAAGGCCGGCGATTGCGTGGCGTGCCACACCGCGCCGCGCGGCGCGCCGTTCGCCGGCGGCCTGAAGATGATCACGCCGATGGGCGCGATCTACACGACCAACATCACGCCCGACCCGGACACGGGCATCGGCGGCTATACGGAGGCCGAGTTCGCGGGCGCGCTGCGCTCGGGTGTCGCGAAGGATGGCCATCACCTGTATCCGGCGATGCCGTATCCGTCGTACGCAAAGCTGCGCGACGACGACGTGAAGGCGCTTTACGCGTACTTCATGCATGGCGTGGAGCCGGTGAAGCAGGCGAACCGTGCGTCCGACATTCCGTGGCCGCTCAACATGCGCTGGCCGCTGGCGCTGTGGAACGCGGTGTTCCTCGACACGACGCCATATACCGACAAGCCGGCGAAGGATGCGATGTGGAACCGCGGCGCGTACCTCGTGCAGGGGCTCGGGCATTGCGGGTCGTGCCATACGCCGCGCGGCGTCGGCTTCCAGGAGAAGGCGCTGGACGAAAGCGGCTCGGCGTTCCTGTCGGGCGCGCCGATCGATAACTGGTTCGCGTCGAACCTGACCGGCGAGCACAATACCGGGCTCGGCCGATGGAGCGATGCGGATGTCGTGCAATTCCTGAAGACCGGCGCGAACCAGCATGCGACCGCGTTCGGCTCGATGGTCAGCGTGATCAACCACAGCACGCAGGAACTGAACGACGACGATCTCGCGGCGATGTCCCGCTATTTGAAATCGCTGCCGGCGGCGGGGGGCACGGGCGCGCCGCCTTACCGTTATGATCCGAAGCCGACGCAGGTCGCGTTGGGCCGGCCAGCGAACGATCCGGGCGCAAAGGTGTATAACGCTTACTGCTTGAATTGCCATGGCGCGGACGGTCGCGGCTACGCGCCGCTGCTCGCACCGCTCGCGGGCAATCCGAACGTGCTCGAGACCGATGCATCGTCGCTGATCAACGTGACGTTGAACGGCAGCGAGTCGCTCGTGATCGGCGGCGTGCCGTCCGCGTATCCGATGCCGGCGTTCGCGAATCAGCTGAACGACCAGCAGATCGCCGACGTGCTGACGTTCATGCGCGCCGGCTGGAACAATGGCGCGCCGGCCGTGCAGGCGGCGGACGTCGCGAAACTCCGCAAGGCGACGGCGGCTGCGCGCTGAGCGCGGCCGTGCGTGGCGGATGACGACGGGCATGCGCGCCGCGTGCGCGTCGTCGAACGTTGCCGGGTGCAGGGCGCCCGGCAACGCAGTGCTTTCTGTCAACCGGCGCGCGGCCGTTCGCGGCAGCGCGCGTTTTATCGAACGCAAAACTGGGGTGTCTGGATGGCTAACGTGACTTATACGGATACACAACTGCTGATCGACGGCGAGTGGGTCGACGCCGCGAGCGGCAAGACGATCGATGTCGTGAACCCGGCGACGGGCAAGACGATCGGCAAGGTGGCCCACGCGGGCATCGCCGATCTCGACCGCGCGCTGGCCGCGGCGCAGCGCGGTTTCGAAGCATGGCGCAAGGTGCCCGCGCACGAGCGCGCGGCGACGATGCGCAAGGCGGCCGCGCTGGTGCGCGAGCGCGCCGACACGATCGCGCAGCTGATGACGCAGGAGCAGGGCAAGCCGCTGACGGAAGCGCGTGTCGAAGTGCTGTCGGCAGCCGACATCATCGAATGGTTCGCGGATGAAGGCCGCCGCGTGTACGGCCGGATCGTCCCGCCGCGCAATCTCGGCGCGCAGCAGACCGTCGTGAAGGAGCCGGTCGGTCCGGTCGCGGCGTTCACGCCGTGGAATTTCCCGGTCAACCAGGTCGTGCGCAAGCTGAGCGCCGCGCTCGCGACCGGCTGCTCGTTCCTCGTGAAGGCGCCGGAAGAAACGCCGGCGTCGCCGGCCGCGCTGCTGCGCGCGTTCGTCGACGCGGGCGTGCCGGCCGGTGCGATCGGTCTCGTGTACGGCGATCCCGCCGAAATTTCGTCTTACCTGATTCCGCACCCGGTGATCCGCAAGGTGACGTTCACGGGCTCGACGCCGGTCGGCAAGCAGCTCGCGGCGCTCGCGGGCCAGCACATGAAGCGCGCGACGATGGAACTGGGCGGCCACGCGCCGGTGATCGTCGCCGAGGACGCGGATGTCGCGCTGGCGGTGAAGGCCGCCGGTGGCGCGAAGTTCCGCAACGCCGGCCAGGTGTGCATTTCGCCGACGCGTTTCCTCGTGCACAACAGCATTCGCGACGAATTCACGCGTGCGCTGGTCCAGCATGCGCAGGGGCTGAAGGTCGGCAACGGCCTCGAGGAAGGCACGACGCTCGGCGCGCTGGCGAACCCGCGCCGGCTGACCGCGATGGCGTCGGTCGTCGAGAACGCGCGCAAGGTCGGCGCGAGCATCGAGACCGGCGGCGAACGGATCGGCTCGGAAGGCAACTTCTTCGCGCCGACCGTGATCGCGAACGTGCCGCTCGAAGCGGACGTGTTCAACAACGAGCCGTTCGGCCCGGTCGCGGCGATCCGCGGTTTCGACAAGCTCGAGGACGCAATCGCCGAAGCGAACCGTCTGCCGTTCGGGCTGGCTGGCTATGCGTTCACGCGTTCGTTCGCGAACGTGCACCTGCTGACGCAGCGCCTGGAAGTCGGGATGCTGTGGATCAACCAGCCCGCGACGCCGTGGCCGGAAATGCCGTTCGGCGGCGTGAAGGATTCGGGCTACGGGTCGGAAGGCGGGCCGGAAGCGCTGGAACCGTACCTTGTCACGAAGTCGGTGACGGTGATGGCGGTCTGACGACCATTCGAGCGCGAGCGTGCCGCCGTTTGCGCGGCGCGCATGCGGCGTAGCGTTGCCGAAGGCCGGGCGTTCTGCCCGGCCTTGTCATTTCTGCGTCGATGGCAGTCTTGGCAGTCGGCTTTGCCCCGGAGTGGCGGTCGTTCCCGTCGAGCACGGGACATACGACGCCCGCCGCTCAATGCCGGCTGCTGCCGCGATAGCTTTCCACCTCCGCGTCGTACGCGGCGAGAAACGCCTTGCCGAATACCGACGCAAAATCGTCTTCGATCGCGAACACCGTGTCGCGATGCGTCGCCGCGTAGCGGTCCCACATCCTCGCCTTGTACAGCGCGGGCACGCGCTTCTCGTACCAGCGCATCGCATCGTCGCGCTCGCGCAGACGTTGCGGCGAAAAGCGCGTCAGCAGATCCATCAGCGCGGCGCGCATGCCGGCGACCATGCCGATCTGGTGCGCGTGCAGATCCTGGAACGCGTCGCTGACCGCGCTCTGCGGCGACATGAAGCCCGGCAGCGGCAGCCCGAACATCTGGCGCAGCACGGCGCCACCGTCGGGCAGCAACTTCAGCGGATTGTTCTCGCGATCGAGCAGCATCGTCATGTGCGCCTTGACCTCCCGCTTCAGGATGCTGCGCGACGACAGCAGCTCGACCGTGCCGTTCGCGAACAGCGCGAGCAACTGCCCCGCGATGTACAGCTGCTCGGCCGACCATTGATGCGACTCGGCGGCGGTATCGAGGCCGGCGCCTTCGAAGAACGCGTTCAGCAATTCATCGGGTGTCGGCGCGCGGTTCGCCTGCGGTGCAGGCTCGTCGGCGGGACGTGGCTCGGCATGCGCCGTCGCCGGTTGCACACGCACGTGCTGCGTCCACTCGGGCGCATGGTCGGCTTGCGTCGCGGACGACGCGCCGCGATCCGCATTGCCGCGTCCGGACGGTGACGCCGAACCCGATTCGCCGATATCGGGCGACGACTGTACAAACAAGTCGAGCGGGTCGGTCGACAACTGATTCAGGTCGCGTTGCGATGGCGCCGATGGCGCGGTCGGCGTGGCGCGGTTCGCGGGCTGCGCCGCCTCCCTGCGCACTGACGTGCCGGATCGCGTGCCTGTGTCCGCCGCCTTGCCGCGCGGAGCGAGACGATCCTGCAGCAGGCCCCACAACCGGTTGCCGGTCGTCTTCGCGTCGACGTGCGCGTGTGCGGCGGTTTCCGGCGTGCGCCGCAGGTCGGCGCTCGCGCTGGAGGCGGCGGGCATGTCGACGACCGGCGCCTCATGTCCGTCGTCACGCTCGGCACGCAGCACGTACGGGCCGATGCGGATGATGTCGCCGGTATTGAGCGGGCGCTCCTGTGCATAGCCGACGGGCTCGCGGTTCACCTCGATCGTCGACACGCTGCTCAGGTTCTTCAGCAGGCACGCATCGTCACCGACCTGCAGCAGGGCCTGCAGCCGGGAAATCTGCCGGGTGTCGTCGCGCAGCACGAGATGGTTGTCGGTCGCCCGGCCGATGGTGCCGCCGGGCGGGTGGAACACGACGGCGTCGTAGGAGTCGCTTTCGACCGGCTCGCCGGCATGTTCGATCACGATCAGTTGCATGTCATACGTCGCTCGGTAAGGAAACGCTCGCGGGGAATCCGGGTCGGTCAGGATGACGACGCATGTCTGCGGCGCGCGAACTCGAACGCGGGCCCCCAGATCGGATGTCCCTTCTCGGCGGGGGACAAGTCGAAGCGCGGGTTGAGGTCGAGAATCTTCGAGAATTCGGCGCGGCACTGCGCGACGCGGTTCGTCACGCAATAGCTGAACGCGAGCAGCTTGTGAGCGGCGACCTGCGTGTCGGTATCGGCCCCGTCGATCTCCTTCGCCCGGCTCAGGATCGCGATCGTGCGTCCGTAGTCGCCCGCGCCATACGCCGCGCGCGCGCTGTCGACCGCGGCGCGCGCCGCCGACTGCGTAGGGGACGTACTGCACCCGCCGATTCCCAGCAACAAGGCGCCGAGGAAAATCACGATCGATGAATGGCCTTTCATTCTGAAATGAAATGTTTGCGTTATTGGAAGGTGGCGCACAAGCGCTGTTGGATTCTAGTGCCAATCAATGCGGGTGATGTCGCCGTTACGTTTTGTTTCATTTTGGAAATTGCGTTCGAGTTATCGCTCAAATCGATTCCGGGTTTTCGACTTGTTAATCCATAAAATCGATTCTATAGTTCGCTGTGCTTTTGGGATTCGTCAGTTGTTTGCCCGGCGCAGGTCAATGATCGGAAAAGCCGGCCCTCCGTTCGGGCAACGCAAACAGCGTGACACGACCCGCAGGGCGTAGCCACCCACCGCCGACGGCCGTCAGGCTTGGGTTCAGCGTCCATGCGGCAAGTGTCCATGCAATAGAACCGGGCCGCCGTGGCGAACCGGTCGAATTAACGCGCCTTTTCAAAATGACCGAAATCAATTCAATTCCTCGTCATTTCCCCAATCTTGATCCCGTCCCGTAATTGGCGATTTGACCCGGCTTTTTACAAGAATAAATTGCCGAATGATATTTGAGCGGAAGGATATGCAAGCCACATAATTACCGGTCAATTAATTGTCCCCTTTTAATTCGAGGTGTCGATTTCGCGTACGGAAATCGACGGGGGAATTATTGCGCTGCGAGGATGAAATATGCGCTGGCGGTCGAGCGGGTTCATCGTATTGGGATGTGCATTGCTGTTGCCCGGATGCGGCGCCACCGAGCGCGCCGCCGCGGTGCCGTATGCGATCACGGTCGACGTGGCGCCCGACGTCAATCCGGACTTCAACCGCAAACCTTCGCCGATCGTGCTGAAGGTGTTCCAGCTGCGCGCGGCGTCCGCGTTCGACGGCGCCGACTTCTTCTCGCTCCAGGACAAGCCCGAGAACATCCTCGGCGCGGACCTCCTCGGCACCGACCGCGTGATCCTGCGCCCGGGCGAGTCGCGCACGCTGCATTACCGCGGCAACGTCGAAGCCGGCGCGATCGGCGTGATCGCCGAATACCGGATGCTCGACAAGAACCGCTGGCGCCTGACGGTGCCGCTGCCGCGCGCGAAGCAGCTCAACGTATACAAGTTCTGGCAGACGTCGCCCGGCGAGCTGAAGCTGTCGATCGCGGTCAGGAACGGCGGTCTCGCGCTGAACGACACGCGGGGGCGCCCATGACCGAACCGACGATGTCCGCGACGCCCGTCGCCGCACTGCGCCAGCGCGTGGTGTGGACCGAAGGGATGTTCCTTCGGCCGCAGCATTTCCAGCAGCTCGAACGGCACTGGGAACGGTACGTCGCGCTGCGCTGCCTGCCGCTGCAGGGGTTCTACTGGGGCTTCGACACGCTAGAGATCGACCGCGAGCAGCTCGCGCTCGGCAAGGTCGCGCTTCGCGCGGCGGCGGGCGTGATGCGCGACGGCACGCCGTTCGATCTATCGCATCCCGACGATCTGCCCGAGCCGCTCGACGTGCCGGCCGATGCGAAGGACCAGCTCGTCGTGCTCGCGCTGCCGTTGTGGCGCGGCGGCGGCGAGGAGGTGTCGTTCGGCGCGGGCGCAGGCGCAGGCGGCAGCGGCGGTGCGGACGTCGCACGCTACGTCGTGCGCGAATACGAAGTGGCCGATGCGAACGCGGTCGCGCTCGGCCCCGCACTGCTGCAAACGGGGCGCCTGAACGTCCGGCTGATGCTCGACTCCGAGCTGACCGGCGACTGGCATGCGCTCGGCGTCGTGCGGATCGTCGAGCGACGCACCGACGCACGGCTGCTCGTCGACGACGGCTACATTCCGCCGCGCCTGGTCGCGCAGCGCGATGCGGCGTTGCTCGCGTACACGCGCGAGCTGCACGGACTGCTCACGCAGCGCAGCGACGCGCTGGCCGAGCGCCTGTCGGAGCCGGGGCGCGGCGGCGTATCGGAAGTCGCGGATTTCCTGCTGCTGCAGCTCGTGAACCGCTATCTGGCGCTGACCTGGCACGCGCAGCAGGACGTCGCGACGCATCCGGAGGCGCTGTTCCGCGACTGGCTGAAGCTCGCATGCGACCTCAGCACGTTCACGGCGGCCGGCCGGCGCCCGCAATCGCTCGCCGTCTACGTGCACGACGACCTGCGCACGAGCTTCGCCGAATTGATGACGGAGCTGCGCCGGTCGCTGTCGACGGTGCTCGAGCAAAACGCGATCCAGATCGAGCTGCACGACGCGGGCAACGGCATCCGGGTCGCGACGCTCGCCGATCCCGCGCTGCGCGACACGGCCGGCTTCGTGCTGGCCGTGCGGGCGGACGTGCCGGCCGACAGCCTGCGCGCGCGGTTTCCCGCGCAGGCAAAGCTCGGCCCGGTCGAGCGGATCCGCGACCTGGTGCAGTTGCAGCTGCCGGGCATCACGATGCGCCAGTTACCGGTCGCGCCGCGGCAGATCCCGTACCACGCGGGTCATACGTACTTCGAGATCGACAAGGGCAGCGACCTGTGGAAGCAACTGGCGCGCTCCGGCGGTCTCGCATTTCATTTCGCCGGCGAATTTCCGGGGCTCTCGATGGAGTTCTGGGCGATTCGCGGGTGAGGGCGGGCAGCGCGATGAATTCTTCCTCCGATTCGATTTCCGCCGGCGCAGGCGGATTCGTGCCGCCGAATCCGGGCGGCATGCATCCACCGGCCGCGTCCGGTGCGGCGGGGCCGACCGCCACGCAGCCGCGCCCCGGCCGCTGGGCCGCGAGCGGCACGAACCCGCTCGTCGCGGCCGCCAACCCGCTGCTCAATCTCGTGCCGCAGATCCGTTCGACCGTCCATCATCCGAACCCGGCGTGGCTGCGCGAGCATCTCGTCGTCGAGATCCGTCAGTTCGAGGCGCGCGCGCAGGAAGCCGGCGTGCCGTCGGAGGCGATCATCGGCGCGCGCTACTGCCTGTGCACGGCGCTCGACGAAGCAGCCGCGCTGACGCCGTGGGGCGGCAGCGTGTGGTCGTCGCACAGCCTGCTCGTGTCGTTTCACAACGAAACCTGGGGCGGCGAGAAGTTCTTCCACCTGCTCGAACGCCTGTCCCAGCAGCCGCGCCAGCACCTCGACCTGCTGGAGCTGCTGTATTTCTGTCTCGCGCTCGGCTTCGAAGGCCGCTATCGGGTGCTCGACAACGGTCATGCGGAGCTCGACGCGCTGCGCTGGCAACTGGCCCACACGATCCGCTCGGTGCGCGGTGAATTCGATCCCGCGCTGTCGCCGCACTGGCGCGACGTCGTCACGCGTGACGTGTCGCGTCGCTTCGTCGTGCCGCTATGGGTCTGCGTGGCGCTCGCGCTGCTGATCGGCTTCGGCGTGTTCGTCGGGCTGCGCATCGCGCTGGCCGGGCATTCGGACCGGCTGTTCGCGTCGATCGATGCGCTGCACGTGCCGAAGCTTCAGCCTGCTCAGGCTCCGCCGCGCCCGGCGCCGGCGCCGCGCGTCGCGAAGTTCCTGGCGCCCGAGATCGCGGCCGGCCTCGTGGCGGTGCGCGACGACGCGGATCGCAGCGTGATCGTGCTGCGCGGCGACGGGCTGTTCAAGTCCGGCTCGACGTCGGTGATCGACCGTTACGCGCCAGTGCTCGCACGCGTCGCGGATGCGCTGAACCAGGTGCCCGGCAACGTGCGCGTGACCGGCTATACCGACGACACGCCGGTGCATACGGCACGCTTCGCGTCGAACTGGGACCTGTCGCGCGAGCGCGCCGAGGCCGTGCGCGGCATGATCGCCGCGCGCCTCGACCATCCGGAGCGACTCGCGGCCGAGGGGCGCGGCACGCTCGATCCGGTCGCGCCGAACGATACGCCCGCGAACCGCGCGCTGAACCGGCGCGTCGAGATCACGCTGCTGCCGGCGCCCGGCAGTGCCGCCGTCGGCGCGACGCAGGGAGCGCACTGACATGAACCAGGCTGTCGCGCGTTTCGTCCGCCCGTTGCCGTCGCGGGAGATCTGGTCCTTCGCCGGTCTCGTCGTGCTCGCGTGTTTCGTGTGGCTCGCCGGGCCGCTGTTCGCGTTCGCCGAGATCCGGCCGCTCGAGAGCGGCTGGGTGCGCGCGGCGACGATCGCGATGCTGTTCGCCGCGTGGGGCGCACGCGTGGCGTGGCGAAGCTGGCACGCGAGCCGCCTGAACGCGCAATTGCTGAACCAGTTGCGCGAGGCCGCGCCCGGGCCGGCCAACGCCGACGATCCGGCCAAAGCCCAGCTCGACGAGCTGCGCAGCCGCTTCGACGAGGCCGCGGCGCTGCTGAAGAAAGTCCGCTTCGGGCAGGCGGACACCGCGCGCAAGGGGCTGGCGCGTTGGTTCGACCGGATGTCGCGCCAGTATCTGTACCAGCTCCCGTGGTACGTGTTCATCGGCGCGCCGGGCTCGGGCAAGACGACCGCGCTCGTCAATTCCGGGCTCAGTTTTCCGCTTGCCGAGCAGTTCGGCCGTGCCGCGATTCGCGGCGTGGGCGGGACCCGGCACTGCGACTGGTGGTTCACGAACGACGCGGTGCTGATCGACACGGCCGGCCGCTACACCACCCACGAAGGCAATCGCGCACTCGACGAAGCCGAGTGGAAAGGCTTCGTCGAGCTGCTGAAGAAGTACCGCACGCGCCAGCCGCTGAATGGCGCCATGTTGACGATCAGCGTCGCCGATCTGGTCGGCGCGTCGGAAGCCGAGCGCACGCAGCACGCGATGGTGCTGCGCAAGCGGCTGCTCGAGCTGCGCGCCCAGCTCGGCATCCGGTTTCCCGTCTACCTGCTCGTGACGAAGGCCGACCTGCTGGCCGGCTTCGCCGAGTATTTCGGCGGCTTCGGCCGCGCGGAATGCGCGCAGGTGTGGGGTTTCACGTTCCCGCTCGCGCAGAGCGAGGCGCCGGGCTTCGACCTGCGTGCCGCGTTCGACCGCGAATACCGGCTGCTGCATCAGCGGCTGAACGACGGGCTGCCCGAGTTGCTCGCGACGCAGACCGATGCGCGCCAGCGCGAGATGGCGTACCTGCTGCCGCAGCAGGTCGCCGACTTGCAGGACATGCTCGGCCAGTTCGTCGCCGAAGTGTTTTCCGTGTCGAGCTTCGAGCCGATGCCGATGCTGCGTGGCGTGTACCTGACGAGCGGCACACAGGAAGGCACCGCGTTCGACCGCGTGATGAGCGGCATCAAGCGCTTCCTGAAGATCGAGGGCATGCCGCCGGTTGCCCAGGTCGGCTCGACCGGGCGCAGTTTCTTTTTGAAGTCGCTGCTGCAGGAACACATCTTCCGCGAAGCCGCGCTTGCCGGCAGCGACCTGCGCTGGCATCAGAAGCGGCGCGTGTTGCAGATCGCCGGCTATGCGCTCCTCGCGGTCGTGAGCGTGGTCGTGCTGGCTGCCTGGCTGCGCAGCTACGCGAACAATCGCGCGTATCTCGACCGGATCGCGCAGCAGGTGCCCGCCGTCGATGCGCAGATCGCCGGCGCGAAGTTCTCGGATGCGGCCGACATCGCGCGTCTGCTGCCGGTGCTCGATGCGCTCGGCGGGCTCGCGAATGCCGGCGGCGTCGACCGCTCGCATCCGCCGCTCGCGTACCGCTGGGGGCTCTTTCAGGGCGAGAAGATCGACGAGGCCGTCGACGTCGTGTACCGGCGCGCGCTCGACGACGTGCTGCTGCCGATTGCCGCGCGCCGGATGGAGGCCGCGCTGAGCGATGCACGGCCGGACGAAACCGACTATGCGTATGCGGCGCTGAAGGCCTACCTGATGCTGTACGACAGCGCGCACTACGATCCCGCGTTCGTGCAGGCCGTCGTCGACCTGGAAATGGAGCGCTCGCTGCCGCCCGATTTCTCGCCGGCCGAACGCTCGGCGCTGCGCGCGCATCTCGCCGCGCTGTTCGGCAACCGGGTGGCCGTGTCGCCGTATCCGATGAACGAGCGGCTCGTGGCCGACGTACGCGACCGGCTGCGGCAGGTGCCGTTCTCGCAGCGGCTATATCGCCAGCTCACGCGCACGCTGCGGCCGGCGACGTCCGCGTTCGATTTCAGCGTCGCGCGCGCGGTGGGGCCCGACGCGTCGCTCGTGTTCCGCCGCCAGAGCGGCAAGCCGCTGTCGGAAGGCGTGCCGGGCCTGTATACGCGCAACGGCTACCGGAACGTGTTCGCGCCGCGCCTCGCAGGCGAGGTCGACGCATACGGGCGCGAGGAAGTGTGGGTGCTGAATCTCGGGCTGTCCGAGATCCCCGGGCCGAACGACGCCGCCGCATGGGCGCGCGACATCCGCCAGCTGTACCTGAACGACTATCTGAAGATCTGGGACGACTATCTCGCCGACATCAAGCTGCAGCGCTCGGCAACGCTCGCGCAGAGCATCCAGATCGCGCGCGCGCTGTCGTCGGCGGATTCGCCGCTCACCCGGCTGATGATCGCGCTCGCGCGCGACACGGCGCTCGGCGATGCGCCGGGCGGCGGTCGGAATCTCGCGTCGCGCGCGCAGGACAAGGTCGACGAGGCGCGCAGTTCGCTGTCGCAGATCTTCGCGGGGCAGGGCGCGAGCGACGCGAATCCGTCAGCCGCGGCGCCCGCGAGCCCCGAGCAGGTGGTCGACAACCACTTCGCCGGGCTGCGCGCGTTCGCGCCGGGCAGCGGCGACCAGGCGCAGGCGTTCGACGCGGTGCTGAAGTCGATCGACGCGCTCTATACGTACCTGACAGCCACCGACGATGCGCTGCGCAGCGGCGCCCAGCCGCCGCCGTCCGACGCGCCCGCGCGGCTGCGCGCGCAGGCCGGGCGGCTGCCCACGCCGTTCCGCGACGTGCTCGACGACCTGTCGAACGTCGCGAACGGCAGCGTCGCGACGGTCGAGCAGCGCAGCGTCGCGCAGCGGGCCGGCGCGAACGTCGGCGATTTCTGCCGGCAGGCGATCGCGGGCCGCTATCCGTTCGCGCGCGGATCGTCGCGCGACGTCGCACCGGCGGATTTCGCGCAGATGTTCGCGCCGGGCGGCCTGATGGACGATTTCTTCCAGAAGAACCTGCAGTCGATCGTCGATACGACGTCGCGCCCGTGGCGTTTCGCGAACCGCAATGCGGATGCCGATCCGGCGGCGGCCGCGATGCTTTCGTCGTTCGAGAAAGCCGCGGTGATCCGCGACGTCTACTTCGGCGGCGGCGCACGCACCGCGCAACTGAAGGTGCAGATCCAGCCGCTCGAAATGGATCCGTCGCTCACGGAGATGGTGCTCGACGTCGACGGCCAGATCGTCCGTTATGCGCACGGCCCGCTCGTGCAGAGCGCGGTGGACTGGCCGGGCACGCGCGGCAGCAACCAGGTCCGCTTGCAGGTGTCGGGACAGGCCGGCGCGACCGACGGCTTCACCACCGACGGGCCGTGGGCACTGCACCGGCTGTTCGACCGTGCGGCCGTGTCGGCCGGGCGGGGTTCGGACCAGATGATCGCGCGCTTCACCGTCGACGGCAAACCGCTCGTGCTGCAGGTGAATGCGGGCAGTGTCCGCAATCCGTTCAGGCTGCCCCAGATGGAGTCCTTTACATGCCCTCCGAAGCAATGAGCCGCCTCCCGCCGCTCACGCGCGCCGATGGCGACGCCCCGGCCTGGTACGGAAAGATTCCCGGCGCCGGCGACTTCGTGAACAGCCGGCTGCCGCATGCGCTCGCGCAGTGGTGGGAACGCTGGCTGCAGCAGGGGATGGCCGCGATGCGCCAGCGCGGCCCGGACGAGATCGCGCGCCACTACACGGTCGCGCCGGTCTGGAATTTCCTGGTGCCGGCGGGCGCCGGCGCGTCGTGCGTACAGGCTGGCTGCCTCGCGCCGAGCTGCGACCGTGTCGGGCGTTACTACCCGGTGATCGTCACGCTGCCGATGCCGGCGGCCGATTACTGGAACGGGCTGCCGGACGCGGCCGACGCGTTCTACTGGCAGATCGGCCATGCGCTGCTCGACGCGATCCGGCATGCGCGCGCGCCGGTCGACCTCGAGGAGACGCTCGACCGCGTTCGGCTCGCACCGGGCGACGGGCTGACGGCGGAAGTGGTCGACGCGATCCCGGCGTCGCTGCCGGAGCGGCCGGCGCTCGCCGCATGGCCCGGGCTGTCCGGCTATTTCGATCCGCACGGCGGGACGAGCTTCTGGTGGACCAATCGCGCCGACGGCTCGCCGCTGCGCACGCATGCGCATACGGGCGCGCCCGACAACGCGCTGTTCCTGACGCTGTTCGGCGGTAGCTGACGGTGCCGGTCGGCGGTCGGAGGCAGGCAACGCAGGCAATACGGATGCGGTATCGCGAGGTAGACATGAAGGACCCTTCATCGAGAGACAACGAGCACGACACGGCGACCCGCGGCGACGCACCCGAATTCACGGTGCGGCCGCTGCCGCTCGGTCATCGCCTGGGCGAGCTGCAGCTCGACGAGGTGCTGGGCATCGGCGGTTTCGGCATCGTCTATCGCGCGTTCGATCGCACGTTGCGGCGCGCGGTCGCGATCAAGGAATACATGCCGTCCATGCTTGCGACGCGCGGCGGCGACTACACGGTGTCGCTGCGCTCCGAGCGGTTCGCCCAGGCGTTCGACGCGGGACGCGGCGCGTTCCTCAACGAGGCGCGCCTGCTCGCGCAATTCGACCATCCGGGGCTCGTGAAGGTGCTGCACTTCTGGGAGAGCCACGGCACCGCGTACATGGTGATGCCGTTCTACGAGGGGCGCACGCTCAAGCAGCTGCTCGACGGCGGTGTGCGGATGAGCGAGACGCAATTGCGCAACATCGTCGGCGCGCTGCTCGGCGCGCTCGACACGCTGCATCGCGCGCAGTGCTTCCATCGCGACGTCGCGCTCGACAACGTGCTGATCCGCCCGAACGGCAGCGCGATCCTGCTCGATTTCGGCGCGGCGCGCAAGCGGATCGGTGATCTCGTCGACGACGGCGCGATGATGATCAAGCCCGGCTACGCGCCGATCGAGCAGTACACCGACGATCCGGCGTTCAGCCAGGGGCCCTGGACGGATCTCTACGCGCTCGGCGCGGTGATGCACGCGTTGATCACCGGTGAACTGCCGCCCGCGGCCGTCGTGCGCAGCATCAAGGACACGTACCGGCCGCTCGCGTCGCGCGAGTTGCCGGCCGGCGAGGTGTACAGCCCGGCGTTCCTGGCGGCGATCGATCACGCGCTCCAGTTGCGGATCCCCGATCGGCCGGAGTCGGTCGCGGCGTTCGCGGCGGAACTCGGGTTGCGCGATCTCGACCCGACGGGCGGCGGGTATGGTGCGGCCATTGTGCCGCCGGCGGCCGATGCCGGGGGAGGCGGAGCTGGGAAGGTGGCCTCCGGTGTGTCGGGTGCGTCTGCTGCGACGGGAAAAACGTCGGCCGGGGTTGCTGCTGCGGCGTCGGCCGGTGAACGCGGGACGGCATCGGACGACGCAACGACGGATGTGCGGTCGTCGCAGCCTGAGCGGGCGGAAGGCCAGCCGAGCACTTCAGGTACGCCGTCTACTGCATCCGTCGGGGCTGGCGACAAGCCGGAAGATGGCGGGTCTTTGGCGTCGGCTGCTGCTGCGGGAGCGCTGGCTTCGCCGGCTTCGTCCGCTTCTTCAACTGCTTCGTCGTCCGTATCGCAGGCGTTGTCGCCCTCCGCGAAAACGGGGCGATCCGGCGGACGTGAAAGTGATGAGGCGCGTGCAAAGGAAGCGTTGGACGACGAACGGTCGACTTCGAAGACCGAAGCGCATGGCGACGCCGGCATGCGATCGGCAAGCGCGGTGGCGGACAGCGGCCAGATCCGCGCAACGGATATCGGGAACCTGAACGGAACGGCAGTGCCGATTGCTGGCGCTGCTGGCGCTGCTGGCGCTGCTGGCGCTGCTGGCGCTGCTGGCGCTGCTGGCGCATCCACGTCCTCGCCGGGTGCATCGCCTCCGACCCGCTTGCCGCGCCGCCCATCGTTCATCGCAGTGGGCAACCGGCGCACGCAGACCTACGTCGGTGGCGCGCTGGCAGCACTGATCGTCGTTGGCATCGCCGCGACCTATCTGTCGCGTCCCGCGAAAGTCGCCAGCGAACCGGAAGCGGGCGCCAGCCAGCCGCTGGCCGGCGTCGCGTCCTCGGCCGGCGCATCGGACGCGATGCTCGCGCAGCACGGCCCGACGCCGATCGTCGTGCCGCCGTCGAGTATGCCGGGCGGATCGTCCGCGCAGGTGCCGCCGCCAACGCTCGCCGCCGCGCCCGCCAGCACGCCCGCCGCGGGGGCTGCCGTTCCCGCGCCGCAGGTCGCCACGCCCGCCACGAACATCGCGGGCGCCACGCCGTCGCAAGCCGGTTCGAGCGCGACCATCGCACCGGCCGGCAGCCTCGACGCATCGGAGCGCATCGTCAACGTGCCGCCGTCGGAGACCGCTGCATCGCCGTCGAGCGCACCGGTACCGGCGTCGGCATCGCCATCGGAAGCGGCGACGGCCGTCGCCGCGATCAACGCATCGGCCGCCGAGCAGCGCCCGCCGAAGCAGGAAACCGTCCAGGTGCGCTTCAACGTGCGTCCTTGGGGCGACGTGTACGTGAACGGTGCACGGCGCGGCGCGAGCCCGCCGCTGCGCTCGGTGTCGCTGACACCGGGTGTCTATCAGATCGAGATCCGCAACGGCTCGCTGCCGCCGTTGCACCGCACCGTGGCGATCGACTTCGGCAGCAAACCGGTCAACATCGACTATGCATTCGAATGACGTCAGCCAGGCGGCGCTGGCCGCCGCCGCATTGTCCTCGCCGTCACCGGGCCTGCCGGCGGCGACGCCGCGCGCCGAGCTGATCGGCCGGCTGCTGGCGGACGTCTCGCCGGAAGCCCCGTGCGGCCCGAACCTCGAATACGACGCGGATTTCCTGCAGCTTCAGGAGCGGGCGACACCGCGCGCCGAGCAGCAATACGGCGACACCGTGATTCCCGCCGAGACGCCCGACTGGCGAGCGGTCGAGCGCCTTGCGCTCGCGCTGAGCGAGCGGACGAAGGACTTGCGTGTCGCCGCGCATCTCGCGCGCAGCTGGACCGAGCAGCACGGCATTCCGGGCTACGCGGACGGGCTCGCGGTCGTCGCCGGCCTGATCGAGCGCTGGTGGGACGACCTGCACCCGCGCCTGGACGCCGACGGCGAACAGGATCCGACACCGCGGATGAACGCGCTCGCCGATGTCGCCGGCGCGCACGAATGCGCGCGCGCGGCGCGGCGTCAGCCGCTGTTCGACGGGGGCCCGAGCGTGCGCGACGCCGAACGCGCGCTCGACGGCCGCGACGAAACGGGCGGCCCGTCGGCAGGCAGCCGCGACGGCCTGGTCGCCGCGCTGTCGACCGCACGCGACGACGGCCGCGTGCCGATCGACGCCGTGCGCGCGGTGCTGGGTGCGCTGGACGCGATCCGCGCGCGCGTCACGGACCGGCTCGGCAGCGAATGGTCGCCCGATGCGAGCGACACGGAAAAGGCGTTGCAACGCATCGTGCGCGAAATGCCGGAGCCGGCACCGGTGCAAGCGGCAGGGCCGGCGGACGGTTCGATTCCGGCAACGCCGGCCGCATCGGGCGCCGCGCACGGCGCGTCCGCGCCGGCCACGGTGCCGAAAGGACAGGCCTGGCGCGATGCCGAGGTCGCGAGCCGTGACGACGTGCGGCTCGGCCTCGACAAGATGTGCCGCTATTTCGAACTGCACGAGCCGAGCCACCCGGCGCCGCTGCTGCTGCGGCGCGCGCAGCGGCTGCTCGCGCTCGACTTCTACGAAATCATCCGGGACCTCGCGCCGGAGAGCCTGCCGAAGCTGGACCTGCTGAGCGGCGAACGGAGCGAATGAGGCAAGCCGCCCCGCGGCGGCAACGTACACGCAATCTGATCGATGTGAAGGAGCGGACGATGACGGACAGAACCAAGGCGGCAGGCAGCGGACAGAAGTTCATCGCGCGCAATCGGGCGCCGCGCGTGCAGATCGAGTACGACGTCGAGACCTACGGCGCCGAGCGCAAGGTGCAGCTGCCGTTCGTGATGGGCGTCATCGCGGACCTGACGGGCAAGCGTGCCGAGCCGCTGCCGGATTTACCGGAGCGCAAGTTCCTCGAGATCGACGTCGACAACTTCGACGAGCGGATGAAGTCGGTCGCGCCGCGCGTCGCGTTCCAGGTGCCGAACACGCTGACGGGCGAAGGGATGCTCAACGTCGACATGACGTTCGAGCAGATCGACGATTTCTCGCCGGCGGCGATCGCGCGCAACGTCGACGCGCTGCGCCGGCTGCTGGATGCGCGCACCGAGCTGTCGAACCTGCTGTCGTACATGGACGGCAAGCACGGCGCCGAGCAGCTCATCGAGCGCGCGATCAACGATCCCGACCTGCTGAAGACGCTCGTGCGCGAACCGCGCGCCGACGCGCACGCCGTCGACGCGCCCCAACCGGAGGCCCGCGATGAATGACCCCGTCCAGTCCCGCGCAGATGTACGCGACACCCGCGACGCCGCGCAGCCGGCCGTCGCGCACGGCGAGTTCGCCGCGCTGCTGCAGAAGGAGTTCAAGCCGAAGACCGCCGAGGCGCGAGAGTCGGTCGAGCGCGCGGTGCGCACGCTCGCGCAGCAGGCGCTCGAACATACGGTCGGCATGACGACCGACGCATACGGCAGCGTGAAGCAGATCATCGCGGAGATCGACCGGAAGCTGTCCGAGCAGATCAACCAGATCCTGCATCACGACGAATTCCAGACGCTCGAAGGTGCATGGCGCGGCCTGCATTACCTCGTCACGCACACCGAGACCGACGAGCTGCTGAAGATCAAGGCCTTGCCGGCGTCGCGCAACGAGGTCGCACGGATGCTCAAGCGCTACAAGGGCGTCGCGTGGGACCAGAGCCCGCTGTTCCGCAAGATCTACGAGGAGGAATACGGTCAGTTCGGCGGCGAGCCGTTCGGCTGCCTCGTCGGCGACTTCTACTTCAATCACAGCCCGCCGGACGTCGAGATGCTCGGCGAGCTGTCGAAGATCGCGGCGGCCGCGCATGCGCCGTTCATCGCGGGCGCGTCGCCGGAACTGATGCAGATGGATTCGTGGCAGGAGCTGTCGAACCCGCGCGACCTGACCAAGATCTTCCAGAACACTGAATACGCGGGCTGGCGCAGCCTGCGGCAGTCGGAGGATTCGCGTTACGTCGGCCTCGCGATGCCGCGTTTTCTCGCGCGGCTGCCGTATGGCGCGCGCACCAATCCGGTCGACGAATTCGACTTCGAGGAAGACACCGACGCCGCGAATCACGACCGCTACACGTGGGCGAACTCGGCTTACGCGATGGCCGCGAACATCAACCGCTCGTTCAAGCTGTACGGCTGGTGCTCGTCGATTCGCGGCGTCGAGTCGGGCGGGGCGGTCGAAGGGCTGCCGAGCCACACGTTCCCGACCGACGACGGCGGCGTCGACCAGAAATGCCCGACCGAGATCGCCATCAGCGACCGCCGCGAGGCCGAGCTCGCGAAGAACGGCTTCATGCCGTTCGTGCACCGGAAGAACTCGGATTTCGCGGCGTTCATCGGCGCGCAGTCGCTGTACCAGCCGGCCGAGTATCACGACCCCGACGCGACCGCGAACGCGCGGTTGTCCGGCCGCCTGCCTTACCTGTTCGCGTGCTGCCGCTTCGCGCACTACCTGAAATGCATCGTGCGCGACAAGATCGGCTCGTTCCGCGAGCGAGACGACATGGAGCGCTGGCTCAACGACTGGATCATGAACTACGTCGACGGCGACCCCGTGAACTCGTCTCAGGAGACCAAGGCGCGCAAGCCGCTGGCGGCCGCGCAGGTGGTCGTCGACGAGGTCGAGGACAACCCCGGCTACTACACGTCGAAATTCTTCCTGCGACCGCACTACCAGCTCGAAGGGCTCACCGTGTCGCTGCGGCTGATCTCGCGGCTGCCGTCCGCGAAGGCGGCGAACGAGTGAGCGGCAAGGGGCACTCAACCCGGCATTCAACCTGATTTCGCACCGAAACGGAGACGGCAATGGGCGTGGCTATGTTTATGAAGGTGGACGGCGTGACCGGCGAATCGGCGGACGCGCAGCACAAGGGCTGGACCGACATCGAGTCGTTCACGTGGGGCGCGAGCCAGCCGGGCGCGATGGCGAGCGGCAGCGGCGGCAATGCGGGCAAGGCGAGCTTCAACGATCTCGTCGTGGCCGCGTACATGGACAAGGGTGCGCCCGCGATCATCAAGAACTGCGCGAGCGGCAAGCACTTGCCCAAGGTCGAGATCTCCGCGTGCAAGACCGGCGGCTCGCAGATCGAGTTCATGCGCGTGACGCTGCAGGAAGTGCTCGTCACGTCCGCGCAGGTCGCGGGCATCGATCCGGGAGACGCGGCCGACCGTCTGATGATGCATTACGGCTTCCAGGCCGCGAAGGTGAAGAAGCAGTACTGGCAGCAGAACGACAACGGCGGCAAGGGCGCCGAGGTGTCGGTCGGCTGGAACATCAAGGAAAACACCGAGATGTGACGGCGGAGCGATGACGATGGACGACCCGCAAGCCCGCGCCGGCCGGCACGGCGGCATGCGCGACCGGCTGCAGCCCGCGCTGCTCGACCGGCTGACCGACGACGCGCCGCAGCGCACGGCCGATCTGCCCGGCACGCAAGGGATCGGCGCCGAGCGCCTGCGCGCCGCCGTGCTGCGCGATCTCGCGTGGCTGCTCAATACACGCAACGCCGAGGACGGCTTCGTCGACTGGGCCGCGTTCGCGCACGCGCAGGCCTCGGTGCTCAACTACGGGATGCGGCCGCTGGTCGGCAAGCCGATGTCGGGCGTCGAGCGCATGTCGGTCGAGGCGTCGATCCGCGACGCGATCGTGCGCTTCGAGCCGCGCATCGCGCCTGACAGCGTCGAGGTCCGCAGCCTCGCCGATGCATCGGACGGGCGCGCCGGCGAACGGCGTCACAACGTGCTGCTGTTCGAGATTCGCGGCACGCTGTGGTCGATCCCGCATCCGGTCGAATTCGTGCTGCGCTCCGACCTGGATCTCGAGACAGGCGCGATGTCGCTGCGGTCGGCGGCGGGAAACTGACACGATGGATACGCGCCTGCTCGACTACTACAACCGCGAACTCGCGTACCTGCGCGAGCTCGGCGACGAATTCGCGCAGCAGTTCCCGAAGATCGCCGCGCGGCTGCGGCTCACCGAGTCGGGGCCGCCCGATCCGTACGTCGAACGGCTGCTCGAAGGCTTCAGCTTCCTCACCGCGCGTGTGCAGCTGAAGATGGACGCCGAGTTTCCGCGGTTCACCCAGGCGCTGCTGGACGCCGTGTATCCGGGCTATCTCGCGCCATTGCCGTCGATGGCGATCGTGCGGTTCACACCGATGCTGAACGAAGGCAGCCTCGCGCAGGGCTGGCGGCTGCCGGCCGGCACTGCGCTGCGCGCACGGCCCGCCGCATCCGAGCAGACCGCATGCGAATTCCGTACCGCGCACGACCTGACGCTGTGGCCGCTCGAGCTGACCGATGCGGCCGTCACCGGCGCGCCGTCGTGGCTGCCGCGCGGCGCCGTACCGGCACGCCAGGACGCGCGCGGCGCGTTGCGCATCCGGCTCAAGGCGCGCGGCGGCGCCAGGCTGTCGCAACTGCCGCTCGAGCGGCTGACCTTTCATCTCGCGGGCCCCGAACGCGACGCGCTGCACCTGCTCGAACTGATCGCCGCGCATGCGCTCGGCGTCGTCTGCCACGACCCGGGGCAGCCGCCGCGCTGGCTGCACACGCTCGACGCCGATGCGATCGTCCACGAGGGTTTCGATCCGGCGCAGGCGATCCTGCCCGACGATGGCCGCAGCTTCCACGGCTACCGGCTGCTGCGCGAGTATTTCGCGTTTCCGGCGCGCTTCCTGTTCTTCAGCGTCGGCGGGCTGCGCGCCGCGCTCGCGCGCGCCACCGGCGACGAATGCGAGCTGACCGTGCTGTTCGACCGCCACGACGCCGCGCTCGAGGCGGCCGTCGATGCGCGGCATCTGGCGCTGAACTGCGCACCGGCCGTGAACCTCTTCGCACGTCGCGGCGACCGCATCCGGTTGCAGCCGGGCGCGCGCGAGCATCATGTCGTCGTCGACCGCAGCCGGCCGCTCGATCACGAGGTCTATGCCGTGCAGCGGCTGGCGAGCGAGCAGCGCGACGATGGCCAGTCGCGCGAATTCCGGCCGTTCCATGCATCGTTCGCGAGCGACGACGGCAACTACGGCGCGTACTACACGATGCGTCGCGAGCCTCGGCTGGTGTCCGCGCAGGCACGCGCGAACGGCACGCGCACCGGCTACGTCGGCAGCGAGACCTACGTGTCGCTCGTCGACAGCCAGTGCGCCCCGTACGACGAGTCGATGCGCTACCTGTCCGTCGACACCCTGTGCACCAACCGCGATCTCGCGCTGCTGCTGCCGCCAGGCGATGCGAACACGTTCACGCTGCGCATCTCGGCGCCCGTCGAGCGTATCGCCGCGATTCGCGGCCCGTCGCGGCCGCGCCCGCCGATCGCCGACGCGCAGACGGCCTGGCGGCTCATCCGTCATCTCGGGCTCGCGCGGCAGACGCTGACCGATCTCGACGACGACGAGGGCGCACATGCGCTGCGCGAGCTGCTCGGCCTGCATGCCGACCCGGCCGATGCCGCGATGCGCCGGCAGATCGACGGTGTGCGGCGCGTCGCATTCTCGCCGGTGTTCCGGCGGCTGCCGGCGCTCGGGCCGCTGATGTTCGGGCGCGGCGTGCAGGTCGACGTGACCGTCGACGATCACGCGTTCTCCGGCGACAGTCCGTTCCTGCTCGGCGCGGTGCTCGAACAGTTCTTCGCGCGGCATGTATCGATCAATGCGTTCGCCGAATGCGTGCTGACCAGCGTGCAGCGCGGCACGCTCGCGCACTGGCCTGCGCGCATCGGCAGGCGGCCCGCGATATGAAACACGGCACGCCACCCGGCGCTCGATCGGCCGCCGAAGCCGCACGCCGCGACGCATGGTGGGCGCGACTGCGCGCTGCGCCGCATGGTTACGACCTGTTCCAGGCGTTGCGCTGGCTCGACGCGCTGTCGCCCGGCCGTGCACCGCTCGGCCATGCCGCGCGGCCGCGCGACGAACCGGTGCGGCTCGGGCAACAGCCGTCGCTCGCGTTCGCGGCGTCGATGGTGGCCGGTGCATACGATGGCGACGGCAGCGCCACGCTGCCGCGCATCGCGATCCACGGTTTCGGGTTGTTCGGACCGAACGGGCCGCTGCCGACCCACCTGACCGAATACGCGCACGAGCGCGCAGCCCAGCACGACGACCCGACCTTCGCCGCGTTCGCCGACCTGTTTCATCACCGGCTGATCCTGCTGTTCTACCGAGCATGGGCCGACGCGCAACCGACGGTGAGCCTCGATCGTCCGGGGCGCGCACGGTTCGACGCGTATGTCGCGAGCCTCATCGGGCGCGCCGCGCATGGCGACGGGCCGCCAGGGCAGCCCGATGCGGAACGCACGGCCGCCGACACGCTCGCGCCGCATGCGCTTTATTTCCACGCGGGTCATCTCGTACGGCACACGCGCAACCCGGAAGGGCTCGTGCAGATCCTGCGACGTCATTTCGGCGTCGACGCGCGCATCGTCGAGCACGTGTCGCGCTGGGTCGCGATCGAACGCTCGCAGCGCTGCGTGATCCGTGCGACGCGGCCGACCCTGCGCGTCGGCGGCGTCGCGCTCGGCATCGCGGTGCGCGACGCGCAGTCGCATTTCCGGATCGTGCTCGGACCGCTGTCGCTCGACGCGTACCGGCGCTTCCTGCCGGGCGGCCCGCACGCACGGCAGCTCGCGCACTGGGTGCGCGAATACGTCGGCATCGAGTTCGACTGGGACGTTCAGCTCGAACTGGCGGCCGACGCGGTGCCGGCGATCGCGCTCGGCGCGTCGCAGGGCCTCGGCCGTACCGCGTGGCTCGGGCAACGGCTCGACGCGGGCCCCGCGCGCGATCTCGTCGTCCGTTACGACGCACGCCGTGGCGGCCCGCCGCGCACCGGCGCCGTCCTTCATCGCGAAACCGCCTAAACGGGAACCGTCATGTCCGATATCGGCCGCGTCAACCTGTTCGGAAAGCTCGATCCGCTCCTCTACGAGACGCTCGAGCAGGCGACCGGATTCTGCAGACTGCGCGGCAATCCGTACGTGGAACTCGCGCACTGGTTCAAGCAGCTCCTGCAGCGGCCCGACGGCGACCTGCAGCGCGTGCTGCGCCGGTTCGAGATCGACGAGGCCGCGATCGAGCGCGGCCTCGTCGCGTCGCTCGATCGGCTGCCGCGCGGCGCGGGATCGGTGTCGGACCTGTCCGTGCACATCGACGACGCGGTCGAGCGCGCATGGGTCTATGCGACCTTGAAATACGACGCGACGCGGATTCGCGGCGCGGTCCTGCTGCTCGCGATCCTGAAAACGCCGCAGTTGCGCAACGTGCTGTACGCGATCGCACGCGAGTTCGAGCGCATCGTGCCCGACGTGCTCGCCGACGAACTCGCATCGATCGTCGACGGCTCGCCCGAGGCGCAACCGGCTGCGCGTGCCGATTCGGGCTCGGGCACCGGCTCCGGCGACGCCGCGACGCGCGGTATGCCAGCAGCGGAAGGCTCGGCCCTGGCGCGCTTCGCCGTCGACCTGACCGCCCGTGCGCGGGCAGGCGAGATCGACCCCGTCGTCGGGCGCGACGCGGAGATCCGCCAGATCGTCGACATCCTGCTGCGACGCCGGCAGAACAACCCGCTGCTGGTCGGCGAGGCCGGCGTCGGCAAGACCGCCGTCGCGGAAGGCTTCGCGCTGCGCATCGCCGCCGGCGACGTGCCGCCGTCACTGCGAGACGTCGCGCTGTACCTGCTCGACATCGGGCTGCTACAGGCCGGCGCGAGCGTGAAGGGCGAATTCGAGAGCCGCCTGCGTGGCGTGATCGACGAAGCGATGTCGTCCGAGCGGCCCGCGATCCTCTTCGTCGACGAAGTCCATACGCTTGTCGGCGCGGGCGGGGCGGCCGGCACTGGCGACGCCGCGAACCTGCTGAAACCGGCACTCGCGCGCGGCCTGCTGCGCACGATCGGCGCGACCACGTGGTCCGAGTACAAGCAGTACATCGAGAAGGATCCCGCGCTGACGCGGCGCTTCCAGCTCGTGCATGTTCTCGAGCCCGAGGAGGCCGCCGCCGTGACGATGCTGCGCGGTCTCGCCGCGAAGCTCGAAGCCCACCATCGCGTGCTGGTGCTCGACGACGCGCTGCAGGCCGCCGTGACGTTGTCGCATCGGTATATCCCGGCTCGGCAGTTGCCGGACAAGGCGATCAGCTTGCTCGACACGGCCTGCGCGCGCGTCGCCGTCAGCCAGCACGCGGTGCCCGCGCCGATCGAGGACGCGCGACGGCGCATCGACGGCCTGCACGTCGAGCGGGAACGGATCGCGCGCGAGTGCGCGCTCGGCAGCGGCGACACCGCACGGCGCGACGCGATCGATGCCGAGCTTGCCACCGTGCAGACGGAGCTCGATCGGCTCGACACGCGCTGGCAAGCCGAGCGCGACGCATTGACCTCGATCGTCGAATCGCGTGCCGCGCTGCTCGACGACGAGCCGTCGAGCGAGCTCACGAGCGACGCACGCGTCGCTGTCCTGTCCCGCCTCGCTGCCACGCAGCAGGCGCTCGCCGAGATGCAGGGCGACGCACCGCTCGTGCTGCCCGCCGTCGACACGCATGCGGTCGCCGCCGTCGTCGCCGACTGGACCGGCATTCCGCTCGGCCGCATGGTGCGCGACGAGACGCAAGCCGTGCTCAAGCTCGCCGAGACGCTCGGCGAACGTGTGGTCGGGCAGCACCATGCGGTCGAACTGATCGCCGAACGGATTCAGACCGCGCGTGCGAAGCTCGACGACCCGACCAAACCACACGGCGTGTTCCTGCTGTGCGGGCCGTCCGGCGTCGGCAAGACCGAGACTGCGCTCGCGCTGGCCGACACGCTGTATGGCGGTGAGCGCAACGCGATCACGATCAACATGAGCGAGTTCCAGGAGGCGCATACCGTGTCGACGCTGAAGGGCGCGCCGCCCGGCTACGTCGGCTACGGACAGGGCGGGGTGCTCACCGAGGCCGTGCGGCGGCGTCCGTACAGCGTCGTGCTGCTCGACGAGATCGAGAAGGCGCATCGCGACGTGCACGAGATTTTCTTCCAGGTGTTCGACAAGGGCTGGATGGAAGATGGCGAGGGGCGCGACATCGACTTCCGGCATACCGTGATCCTGCTGACCTCGAACGTCGGCGCCGATCGCGTGATGCAGCTGTGCCGCGACCCCGAGCGCCTGCCCGACATGCAGACGCTCGCCGATGCACTGCGCGCGCCGCTGCTCGACGTGTTCCCCGCCGCGCTGCTCGGCCGGCTGACCGTCGTGCCGTACTACCCGCTGACCGATGCAACGCTCGCGCGCATCGTCGAGTTGCAGTTGCGGCGCATCGAGAAGCGGATCGACCTGCATCACGGAATCCGGCTGCGATGCACCGATTCGGCGACCGCGCTGATCGTCGAACGCTGCCGGACGATCGAATCCGGCGGCCGGATGGTCGACGCGATTCTCACGCATATCGTGATGCCGCGCATCGGCCGCGCGATCCTCGAAGCCACGCTCGAAGGGCGCACGCTGACGTCGATCGAGGTAAGTGAGGCCGGCGGCGAATTCACATACCGGTTCGACGAGGAGGGAACGACGTGAATCGCGTATTCACACTCGACAGCCCGCACGGCGACGACCTGAAGTTCCACACGCTCGATGGCAGCGACGAACTCGGCCGCCTGTTCGAATTCCGGATCGAGGCGCTGGCTGACAGCCACAGCCTGTCGCTGAAGGACATGCTCGGCAAGCCCGTGACCGTGCGGATCGAGCAGCAGGACCTGTCGACGCGCTATCTGAACGGGATCGTCGCGCGCGCGACGCTGGCCGGCCGGCGTGCCGAGCGGCACTACGGTTACGAACTCGTCGTGCGGCCGTGGCTGTGGCTCGCGACGCGCCGCTCCGACTGCCGGATCTTCCAGAACCGCACCGTGCCCGACATCGTGCAGGAAGTGCTGGCTCCGTATGGCTTTCCGATCGAGAACAAGCTGACCGAATCCTATGTGCCGCGCGAATACTGCGTGCAGTACAACGAGACCGATACGGCGTTCGTGTTACGGCTGATGGAGTTCGAGGGCATCTATTTTTATTTCCGGCACGCGGCGGACAATCACACGCTCGTGCTGTGCGACGCGATGTCGTCCCACGTCGCGTTGCCCGGCTACGAAACGATCCCGTACATCGCGCAGGATCGCACCGCGATCGCCGACGAGGAACACATCGACGGCTGGCTGCCCGCGCAGGAGGTGAGCGTCGGCAAGCATCAGACGACCGACTACGACTATACGAAGCCGCGCGCCGATCTTTCCGCGCAGAAGGTCGATCCGCGTGGGCATGATCACGACAGTTTTGCGTCTTTCGAATGGCCGGGCGGGTATCGCGACGATGCGCCTGGTGCGCATTACAGCCGCGTGCGGCTCGAGGAGCAGCAGGCCGAACATGAGCGGGCAAGTGCTGATACCGACGTGCGCGGCGCCGCGCCGGGCTATCTGTTCACGCTAGCGCATTGCCCGCGTGGCGATCAGAACCGCGAGTACCTGATCGTGCGGTGTCGGTACCGTTTCCAGGAGAACGCGTATGCGAGCGATCAGGGCGCGGAGGCTGTGGTGCATCAGACGATGATGCTCGTGCAGCCGTCGAGCCTGCCTTATCGGTCGCCGCGTGAAACGCCGCGGCCGCGGACGAACGGGCCGCAGACGGCTACCGTGGTCGGGCCGCCGGGGGAGGAAATCTGGACCGATCAGTATGGGCGGGTGAAGTTGCAGTTCCGGTGGGACCGATACGGGCAGAGCAATCAGGATTCGTCATGCTGGGTGCGAGTGTCGAGTCCTTGGGCAGGGGGTGGCTTCGGTGGCGTGCAGATTCCACGTGTCGGCGATGAGGTTGTCGTCGATTTTCTCAACGGCGATCCGGATGAGCCGATCGTGACGGGGCGGGTCTACAACGGCGAGAAGATGCCGCCGTGGGGATTGCCGGGCAGCGCGACGCAGAGCGGGCTGCTGTCGCGGTCGTCACCGGGCGGGACGACCGACCATGCCAACGCATTCCGGTTCGAGGACAAGAAGGGCGCCGAGCAGCTGTGGATGCATGCGGAAAGGAATTTCGATGCGGAGACGGAGGCCGATCACACACTTTCCGTCGGGAACAACCATACGCATACCGTCGGGAACGACGAAACGATGCAGGTGAAGAACAACCGGCAACGGAGTGTCGGGCAGAACGAGACAGTGAATATCGGGCAGAACCGGGTCGCGCAGATCGGGGTGGACGAGACGCATGGGGTGGGGGGGAACCGGACGCGAACGGTCGGCAAGAACGAAACCGTGACGATCGCTGCGAATCGCGACGCGACCATTGGTGGAATACATACCGAGACGGTTGCGAAAGCCAAGACTGAAACGATCGGCGAAGCCAAGACGCTGAATGTCGGACAGATGTATCAAACGACGTCGCAGGACATGAAGACGCTGGTTGCGTCGTCGCATACCGAGGAAATCGGTGCACGTACATCGACGATTGCCAATGCCCATACGCACACGGTCGGCGGTGAGCACACCGTCAACGTCGGCGCGAACCATACGACGAACGTGCAGCACCAGATGCTCGTCAACGCCGGCGATCAGCTTTCGCTCGTCTGCGGGATGTCCAGCATCGTGATGAAGCGTGACGGCACGATCACGATCCAGGGCGTCAACATCGCGTCGACCGGCACGAACACCCACAGCGTGAACGGCAAGACGGTGACGTCGTCGGCGACCGGCGAACACACGGTCGAAGGCGCGATCCTGAAACTGAATCCATAACGGAGGCTCGCACGAATGCAGAACTGGCAGCCGACCAATCCGATAGAACGCAGGTTCATGGATGCGCATACGGACTGGATGAGTTTCGCAAAAGAGCAGGATGCGCGATTGATGATCTGGCAGACCGACGAGACGGATGCGGAGTTCGTGCGGCTCTATTTTCAGGTTCAGGACGAGACGTCGTGTGCGGTAAGGACGATGCGGGCATCGTTCATCACCGAAGCGGAGTATGCGAAGGCGCTGACGGACGAACTCATTGCGTTCTACGACAGCCGGCGTGAAGGATCCGATGCGCATGGGGTGCGGGCCGATTGGCAAGCGCCGTACGACGATGGCAAGAATCCCTTGCTGTATCTGTTCGCGGTTGCCGACAGCCTGATGCAGCACCATCCGGATATTTTTCCAGCGATGGTTTTCGTGCTTGAGCCGGCGAAAGTTCGGGATGATGCGGCATGGGTGCGATGGATCGACGATTTGCTGTCGATTATTGCGGTCGCGCCGCAGCTTGCCGAGCGCGTGCGTTTTGTCGTGCCGCGTATCGATATCGCGCCGTTTGCGGCGTTGATGCAACGGCATCGCGCCGCGGTGCGCGTCGTGCACGGCAAGTATTCGATGGCCAGCGTGCCGCGCGAATTGCTTGCGGAATCGGGCGAGCGCGGGCCGAGCGGCGAGTTTCGACGGCATTTCGTGATGCTGACCGAGATAATCGAAGGCGGTAGTCCTTCTCGACTGGAGGAATTGCGTGCAGCGGCGTTGAAGGTCGCGGAGCGTGAGCAGTGGTTCGATCAATGCGTTGTCGTGCATCTGATTGCAGGGGCTGCGTATCTGAAGTGGCGTGATCGGGAGAAGGCGATCGATGCGTATCGGAGTGCCGCCAGCAGCGGCATGCGCGCGGTCGAGGCAGGGCATCCGGCGGGGCACAAGCTCGTTGCGAACGGGTTGTTCGGCGAGGCGAGCGTGCATCTGACGCACAAGGATTACGCGCACTCGGCGTATTGCTACGAGCGTGCGGCGGCGTCGACTACGGCCGCTCAGGACGGGCTGATGACGGTCGAGGCGTGGCGCATGAGCGCCGTGTGCTGGGAGCGGGCGGGGGAGCGCGAGCATGCGCTGGAGGCCGGGTTCAATGCGCTCGATGCGGGGTTGATGATCGACGAGCCGATGCGGGCGAACAGCAATCTGCCGATGGTCGTCGAATGGATGGTGTCGCAGCTGGGTGCTCAGGACCGGCGGCGCAACGCGTTGAGCGAGAAAGTCGCGGCGTTGCGTGGTGGGCGCTGAGCGCGAACGAGGGCTGAAATCGTGGCACTCCCGGCCGTCAAGCATCTCGATCCAGTCGTCGGCGTCGACGTTCATTCGGTATTGGTCACGCCCGGTACGCCACCCGTGTTCCTGCCGCACCCTCATGTCGGGTTCATGCTCGATCTGCGTGAGTACGTTCAAGCGGCAAAGGCCGTGGTCGGCTGCATTGCAATGATGATCGTGCAGGAGAAGGTGACCGAATACATCGAAGATCATCCCGAAGATGTAAAGAAGCTGGAACACCTCGCCGATGAGGCGAACCAGCAGGTCAATGACTTGATGGGTGGCGGCAAGCTGCCGGACTTCAAGGACGACCCCAACGTCGCTGAGGGGATGCGGCTGGCGAAAGAGGCCAACAAGCTCAAGAACCGCATAAGCGATGATCTTGGTTCGAACGTCGGGTCGGGGGGAAGCAGCGGCAGGCCGATTTTTGTGAACGGGATGATGCGGGCCACGGCCGGGACGCATGCGTATCACGTACCGGGTTTGCATTTCCCGCTTGGAGAAGCGTTTGCTCCGCCGCCTGAGGAGGTTGAACCGTCGAACGACGGGGAATCGTTCATGGGCAGCAAGACGGTGCTCGCCAACAACGATCCGATGTCTTACATGGCGCTTGAGGCGTTGAGTTGCTGGTCGGTCGGAATGGAGCCGCCTCCGCACAACAGCGCGCATACCGATCGGACTTATCCGTCAATGCCCAGTTCGGTGATGTTGCCGATTCCGGCAGGGCGGCCCGTTTTGGTGGGCGGGCCGCCGATCATGAACATGGCTGCGGCGGCGAAGGGGTTGTTCAAGGCGTTTCGGGGATCGAAGTGGGCGAAGGCGCTGGCGGATAAGCTGAATCTGAAGTCGGGGTTCTTGCGGTGCAACGTGTTGAAGGCGGAGCCGGTGGACGTGACCACGGGCGAGGTGGTTGTGCAGCAGAACGACTTCACCGTGTCCGGCCGTTTGCCGCTCGTGTGGGACCGATATTACGCGAGTCACAATCGCCATGCAGGCGCTGTCGGCTTTGGTTGGCAGACACCGGCCGATATTCGGCTCGAACTGATGCGGAACCAAGACGGGATCGGTGCGGCTGTTTTTTTCCCGGATCATGCGACCGCTTTCAACGCGGTGCCGTTGGACGATGGCTGGACGTCGCGCACGTATGACTGGCAGCATGGGCATGCGTTGTATGACGACGACGGGCGGATGGTGCTGCGCACGCGTGAGGGAATCGAATACGGATTCGTGCTGCCCCCCCGTTGGCGAGAGGCTGCTTCTGCGCTCGATGCCGATTCGCGGCTCACGCTGCTGCTCGACCGCATGGCCGATCTCAATGGCAATGCATGGAAATTCGAGCGTGACGCGTATGGTGGACTCGCGCGTCTCGTCGAATGGAAGCGCAATCGGCGGACCGAGCGCGTGGTCGAATGCGGTACGGGCCGCGGGCTGAACGCTGGGTTGTTAACGTCGCTAACGCTGATCGATGCGCGCGAAAACGCACATCCGCTCGTGAGCTACGAGCATGATCGCGAGCGCAATCTGGCAGCCGCGATTGACGCGATGGCATATCCGCACCATTTCGAGTATGCAGTTGGGCATCGGATGGTGAGGCACACGAGCGCGCGGGGCGTGTCGTTTTACTACAGCTACCAGCAGGGCGACGACGGCGTGTGGCGTGTCGATCGTGCGTGGGGTGACAACGGCCTATTCGACTATCGCTTCGCCTACGATCGCGAGCGGATGGAAACACGCGCCACCGATTCGCTTGGGCATACGACGATCACGCAGATGAACGAGCGCGGGATGCCGGTGGCGGAAACCGACCCGTTGGGTGGTGTGACTGCATACCGATATGATTCACACTCGCGCACGAGTGCGCAGGTCGATGCTGCTGGCCGCACGACCTCGTGGGACTACGACCCGTACGGCAACGTCGTCGCGCGGACGCTGCCCGACGGCAGTGTGATCCGCACGGAATACGATGTACATCAACATCCCGTCTGCGTGACGTTGCCCGGCGGCCGGCAGTGGCGGTACGAATGGGACGCTCGCGGCAACTTGCTGGCGCAGACTGAGCCGTCTGGCACGACGTCGCGCTACGCATACGATGCATACGGCCAGCCCGTCGAACATTTGGGGCCGCGCGGTGCGCTCACTCGGTTCGACTATGACCGCGACGGCTATCCCGCCGCGCGGACGGATGCATTAGGTTATCGCACGCAGTTCGGGCACGACGCGACCGGGAACCTTGTCGAGGTGGTCGACCCGCTCGGACAACACAGTCACTACGAGTACGACCGCAACGGCAACTTGACGCGTGCGATCGAACCGGGCGGGCGCGAGCTTCATTTCGTTTACGACGCCGACGGGAACCTGGTGCGGTATCGCGACCCCGCGAGCCAAGTGACACAGATGGAGTATTCAGCGCTCGGGCAGTTGAGCCGGCGGCTCGCGCCGGACGGCAGCACCGTCGAATACTGGTACGACACCGAGGAGCAACTGGTCGGCGTCGTCAACGAGCGCCGCGAACTGTACCAACTGAAACGCAATGCGTTGGGGCGGATCGTCGAGGAGGTCGATTACTGGGGGCAGGCGCGTCGCTACGAGTATGGTGCGGCGGGCGAATTGCTACGCAGCATCGATCCACTGGGGCAGACGATCGACTACGAAACGGATGCGCTGGGCCGTATCGTGCAAAAGCGGGTGCCTGACCCGCGGCAACCTGATGGAGTCCGCACCGAAACCTTCTCGTACGATCGCAGTGGCAACTTGATCGTCGCCGCGAATCCGGACAGCCGGGTGGAACTGGAGTATGACGCGGCCGGTCGTGTCGTTGAGGAAAGGCAAGGCGACCACTTCGTGATCGCCAACACGTACGACTCGGCGGGCAATCGGATTGAACGCCAGACCCGGCTCCAGGCCGGTGGCGAATTCATCAATGCGCATACGGTTCGCTACGACTACGACGCGCTCGATGCGGTCAGATCGATCCAAGTCGACGAGGCTGCGCCGATCACATTTGAGCGTAATGCGCTCGGGCAGATTTGCGTCGAGCACCTTGGGGCCGAGCTTCGGCACGAGCTATCGTACACATCTGATGGGTTACTGGCCACGCAGGCGCTGTTTTCTGGCACAGGCGCCCTGTTCACCAGCGAATACGCGTATGACGCCAATGGGGAAATGCTCGAGAAGCGCGACTCCCGCCTGGGCATCGAGCGCTATCAATACGATCCGATGGGCAGGCTGATCGGACACAGCGATCCGGTCGGGAAACTGCATCGGTTCCTGTATGACCCGGTTGGCGATCAGTTGAAGACATCGATTCGTAAGGCCCGCCAGCCCAATGTATTTGGCGAGGATACGAAGGCCGATACGTGGATCCGGGAAGGCGAGCATGACGGCTGCTATTGCGCATTCGACCGCATCGGCAATCTGGTGCGCAGGCAGGATCGGCAACAGGACCTGATGCTGCGCTGGGATGGTGACGGGTTGCTGATCGAGTCGTTGACCGTGCGTCAGGCGGAGTCCGTGGGGGATACAAGCGGCACGTTGAGCATCTGCACACGCTATGCGTACGATGTGTTCCATCGGCGCACGAAGAAGACCACGCGGATTCAGCACGATCCCGGCATCCGGACGGGGGCTGCGTCCGATCGGACGGCGCTGTCCCAAACCAGCTATTTCTTCTGGGAGGGGGATGCGCTGGTGGGTGAGCTCACGCAGGGAGATCAGGAAGCCGGCAGGCTACTGTCGGACGCGTTTTCCGTCGCAAACACGGTGCCGGAGGACGCTCTCGTCCGAGTGGACGGCTTGAACGACGTCCGCCCGGGGGCGGGCGGCCAATGCGGCGAGGCATGGGAGTGGGTCCACTATCCAGACAGCTTTCGGCCGCTGGCAAGGGTTAGTTCGGCGTCTCGGTCAAACGATATTTCTTTCTTCGAAACCGGGGTTAACGGTGCGCCGGTTCGGACGATCGATGTGACGGGTATCGTTGTCTGGGAAGCCGCATATTCGGCCTGGGGACTAGCAAATCAACGAGGCACGAGGACACACGATCAACCTTTTCGGTTGCAGGGGCAGTATTTTGATCAGGAAAGCGGTTTGCACTACAACCGCTACCGGTATTACGATCCGCACGCCGGCAGATTTGCGAGTTGCGATCCCATCCGCTTGGCCGGTGGCACCGGCTTGTACAACTATGCCAAAAGTTCGATCACCTGGATCGACCCCTTGGGACTACATGCCAGCGGTGGGGACATTATTGTGCGCGGAAGTGCCGGTCAGATTATTTCCGTCTCTGGGACGATCGATCCCTCGCACCTTCGTCGCGGCGTGGGTACGGGCACAAATGCGACGTCTCGAGCTTGGGCGCGCAGTCTTGGGCGCCTGACCGACGACGCGGGCCACACACGAGGATGCCGGTTGGGGGGCAGCGGCGGCAAAGACTATGTGTGGGCCCAAGACCCGGGTATCAATCGTGGCCGCTTCCGCGTTTTCGAAGGAGAGATAGCCAAAGAAATCACCTTCAGCCGACGGGCCTTGGATTTCGAACAGACTCACTTATTCGGCAACTCCGCAACGAGACCGGATTACGTCAGATACACGTACACGAAAACGCGCCCCGGATTGATCGTCGCTGTGACTAGAGTTTTTCAGAATCCCTAGGCTAGTCCCTGGAGGTGTAGAGCAATTCAATTCTGTTACTCCAGAATCTCCATAAACAAAGTTTACATAACGTGAATTATCAACAAAAAATCTGTAAGAGCAAAGTTGTAATGTCGCATCTGAGCAAAGTTGAAATGTCGTAGTTCGAGGGTTTCGGCGCATGCTGGCAGCGGTTCGAACTGCCGGAGCGCATCGTGGGCCAACCTGGACTGA
>Ga0209147_100145_pt1 | contig 106552 bp, 92 predicted proteins | sample AraplaCol_mLB_r2_FD_184278 | JGI IMG/M metagenome (GOLD analysis project Ga0209147, IMG submission 184278) | Arabidopsis root microbial communities from North Carolina, USA - plate scrape CL_Col_mLB_r2 (SPAdes) (version 2) | ecosystem: Host-associated > Plants > Roots > Endosphere | place: USA...
CGGCCGGGTTGATCACGATGATCGCCTTGCCCTTGCGTGCGCCGCCGACCTGTTCGATCGCGCCGGACGTCGTGCGCGTGAATTCGTCGATGTTCTTGCGCGTGCCGGGGCCGACCGAGCGCGACGATACCGTCGCGACGATCTCGCCATACGCGACCGGCTGCACGCGCGACACCGCGTACACCATCGGGATCGTCGCCTGGCCGCCGCAGGTGACCATGTTCACGTTCGCCTGCGCGCTGTCGAGATGCGCGTCGAGGTTCACCGGCGGCACGCAGTACGGCCCGATCGCGGCGGGCGTCAGGTCGATCATCTTCACGCCGAGCGCGGTGAGCTTGTCGGAGTTGTCGCGGTGCACGTAGGCCGACGTCGCGTCGAACGCGATGCGGATCTCGTCGGCGGCGACGTGCGGCAGCAGCCCGTCGACGCCCTTGTCGGTGGTCTTCAGGCCGAATTCGCGGGCGCGCGCGAGGCCGTCGGAGGCCGGATCGATGCCGACCATCCACACGGGTTCGAGCACCGGCGAGCGGCGCAGCTTGACCAGCAGGTCGGTGCCGATGTTGCCCGGCCCGATCAGTGCGCATTTGATTTTCTTCATCAGGATGGTTCCTTTAGATAAAGCGGACGTCGCAACTGCCGATGCCGGAGATATGCATCGACAGCGCGTCGCCGGCCGTGACCGGAATCAGTTTCGCGAGCGAGCCGGACAGCACGATCTCGCCGGCGAGCAGCGGTACGTCATACGCGGCGAGCGTGTTCGCGAGCCACGCGACCGCGTCGGCGGGATGGCCGAGCGCCGCGTCGCCGCGGCCTTGCGCGACGGGCTCGCCGTTCTTCTCGATCGTCATCTCGCACGCGGCGAGATCGAGCGTGCGCGGGTCGACGCGCGTTTCGCCGAGCACGTACACGCCGCACGACGCGTTGTCGGCGACGGTGTCCTCGATGCGGATCGCCCAGTCGCGGATGCGCGAGTCGACGATCTCGAAGCAGGGCGCGACGGCGGCCGTCGCGGCGATCACGTCGGTGCGGTCGATGCCGGGGCCGCGCAGGTCGCGCGCGAGGATGAACGCGATCTCGCCCTCGGCGCGCGGCGCGATCAGCGAATCGGCGGCGATCGCCTCGCCGGCCGCGTAGTGCATGCCCGACAACAGGATGCCGAAATCGGGCTGGCGCACGTTCAGCATGTCCTGCACGGCCTGGCTCGTCACGCCGATCTTCTTGCCGACGACCGCTTCGCCGTGTTCGACGCGGCGTTCGATGAAGCGCTGCTGGATGCGGTATGCGTCGTCGAGCGACAGGCGGCGCGCCCGGCCCGACAGCGGCGCGACCGGTGCGCGCGCGTGCCATGCGGCGTACAGCTCGTCGCCGAGCGTCGTATGCAGGCGGGAAGACATGAAAGGGCCCTCGAATGGAAATGGCCGCCGTCACGGGCGGCGTCGTGCGCCGGAGCGGGGCTCCGGCGCGTGGGTCGCGGGCATGCCGCGTCGGTCGGTCGATCAGTTGCCCGAACTGCGGATCGCGTCAGGCGAGAAATACGCCTCGTTGAACTGCGGGCTGTTGTCGAGCTTCGGCATCGGGCCTTCGTTCGTCAGGCGGTCGGCCATGTACGCGCCGGAGATCAGGTCGTGGAAGAACACCGCGCTCGGGTAGAACACCTTCGCGTCGTAGGCGTACAGCGACGTCGCGACATTGGTGCGCCACAGCTGGCCGCGCGCGTCGTAGTTGTCCGCGAGCAGCGATTGCCACGAATCCTCGTCGATGTACAGCACGCGCTTCGCGTACTGGTGACGGTAGCCGTTCTTCAGCGTGGCCTGCAGCACCCACACGCGATGCAGTTCGTAGCGGATGTAGCTCGGGTTCTCGTGGCCCTTGGTCAGCAGTTCGCCGTACTTCACCGCGCTGTCCATCACCTTGTAGTTGTTGTACGGCACGTAGATCTCGCGCTTGCCGACGATCTTCCAGTCGTAGCGATCGCCGGGGCCGTTGTACAGGCGGTCGTCGTCGACCGTGCGGAAGCCGCCCGGGCCCTGCGGCTGGTCGTAGCCGTATTCAGGCGCCTGGCGCACGCGCCGCGTGCCGGGGTTGTACATCCACGTGCGCGACGAGTTGTCCGCACCGGCCTTGTCCCAGTTCGTGAAGCCGACGATCAGCGAGCCGCGATCGGACAGCGGCAGTTCCGTCGCGTTGCGGTAGTACGTGCGGTTGTTCAGGTCGCTCTTTACGTCGTACTTGCCGACGTTGCGCGGCGAGTAGATGTCGTAGCGCACCTTGCCCCACGCGATGTTGCCGTCGGAGTAGACGACTGCCTGGTCGTAGGTGGCCTGCTCGGTGCCGATCGACGACGAGAAGCGCTGGTTCCACAGCAATTCGGCGGCGGTCTTCGGAATCGGATAGGGCACCGTCGGCGGCGCGTTCGTGAGGCCGTTCGCGTCGGACGTCATCGTCGAATCCGGCGCATACGTGCGAATGTCCTTGTAGACGGAATCCGGGTAGCGGAAGTCGCGGTGGGTCGGGTAGACGTTGATCTTGAACGTGGCCGGATAGCGCTTGAACATCGCCTTCTGGCCGTCGGTCAGGTGCTCCGCATACTGCGCCATGTTCTCCGCGGTGATCGTCGCGACCGGCTTCTCGCTTGCGTACGGATCGGGGTAACGGCTGCCTCGCTTGTACTGCACGTCCGGCGGCGTGCCGAGCCACTTGCCCGACCACTCGGGCACGCCGCTGTCCTTGCTCGCGGCGCGCACGGCACCCATCGGGGTCAACTGGCCGTCGAGCGCCTTCAGGTCGTCCGGCGTGACCTTCGGGTACGACGCCGTCGCGGCGAGTGCGCACGCGGCGATCACCGACGCGCGCAGGAGGGGGAGACGAATTCGCTTCATGACAAATCCTCTTGCTGAGTGACGAGCGGCCGGGCCGCTCAGAAGTGGTAGGTGGCCGTGGCCAGCACGTAGTCGCGATCCGCGAGCGGGCGCGTGACCGGGTTCGGCGAGCCGAGGAACTTCGCGTAGACGAGCGACAGCTGCAGGTTGCTCAGGCGCGTGAACGTCACGCCGGCCGTCACGCGGTGGTCGCCCTGGCCCGTCAGCGAGCCGAGCGCGCCGGCGAGCGGCGACGTGCCTGTCAGGTCGTGCGTGTAGGTCAGCGGCACGTCGAGATCCCAGCCGTTGAACACGTTCTTGTAGCTGAGCGTCCACGCGATCTCCATCGCGAGCGCGTTGCGCGAATTCGCGAGCGTGGTCGACCCGCCTTGCTCCGAGATGCTGCCCGCGTGCACGTACGTGAGTTCGCCGATCAGCGACTGCGAATTCGCGAGGAAACTCGGCCCGATCGAGTAGATGCCGGACAGGTTGGTCTGCAGCACGTTCGCGCGCGTCGACTGCGGGCCCATCGCGGTATTGACGAGCACGGCCGCGCCCTGGCGGTACGACACTTCGCCCGCGACGTTCACGGGGCCGACCTGCGTCGAGAAGCTCGCACCGGTCAGCTTGATGTTGTTGAAGTAGGTCTGCTGGTACTGGAGCGTCGGGAAGTACGTCGTGACGACACTCGGGTTCATGTCGTTGTAGTGCAGGTGATACAGGCCCAGCTCCGTGTCGCCGAACACGCGGAAGCGCGCGCCGATCCCCCACTGGTTGCGTGCGCTCGGCTTGTCGTCGGCGCCGCGCGGAATGATCATCCCGCCCGGGCCGATGATGAACTGCGCGCCCGGGCCAACCACGTCCGAATAGCTCCAGTAGGTGCCCGGCGCGGTGAGGCGGTTCTCCTTGAACGCGAACTGGTAGTACGCGAGCAGGCTGAAGTTCGGCGTGATCTGCCACTGCGTCGAGATCTGCGGCACCGGCAGCAGGATGTCCTTCACCTCGGCGCCGGCCATGTACGACTTGGTCGCGTCGGCGGGGCCCTGCGCGCCCGCGATGTTCGGGAAGAACAGGCTTTCGCCCCACGCGACCACTTGATCGCCGACCTTCACGTTCAGGCTCGTCGAGCCGATGTGGAACGTGTTGTACGCATACGCGGCGAGCAGCGTCGTGTGGCCGCCCGACCAGTAGCGAGCGTCGCTCGTGAAATTGTTGTACTGGCCCGACTGGTTCACGGTGCCCGGCGCGTCGTTGTAGTTCGGGCGGTGGTACGCCTGGTCGTAGAACGTGTCGGCCCGCACGAACACACCCCAGTCGTCGTGCTTCAGGTTCACTTCGCCGAGCAGGCTGACCTGGTTCTCGATCAGCTTGTTCTTCGCAAAGTTGCGATCGCCGTCGTCGCCGTTGATGTTCGCCGGCGTGAGGAGATTGCCGCTCGGTGCGCGGGTGCGCATGCCGAGGCCGTAACTGAGCGTGAACGTGTAGTCCAGCGTCGTGTCGGCGCCCAGCTCGATCGTGCTGCCGGCGTGCGCGTCGGGAACGGCGCACGTCAGCAGCGCGGCGGCCAGCGTCGACAGCGTGGCGGTTGCCCGCTTGCCGGTACGGCGCGAAATCCGTTGATGCATGGTGTCTCCTCTTGGGGGTATCGACGACGGTCGACTATCTGTTGTCGTGAGAGGCAGAGTAGGGAGATCGCGGTAGCAGGGAATCGTCAAAATGAACTAGATGACTTCCCTAGGACTGGCAACGATCGCGCGACGCCGCGTGCGCGACGCGTGTCATCGCGCGTTCGCCTGTGCCGCCGACAGGAACGCGGGCCGTTCGCCGCCGCCGTCGAGCCGCAGGTTCGCGCCCGACGTGTACGACGCGTCGGGCGACGCGAGAAAGAGGCACGCGGAGGCAACGTCGTCGGGTGTCGCGAGGCGGCCGGCGGGAATCGTCGCGCGGATCGCGTCGAGCGCATCGTCGTCGCCGTAGTGGCCTTCGGTGGCCGATTCCGTCTGCACGAGGCTCGGGCTGATCGCACACACGCGCACCCGCGGCGCCCACTCGACCGCGAGCGACGTGACCGCATTGACGAGGCCCGCTTTCGCGGCGCCGTACGCGGCCGTACCGGGCGACGGCCGCGACGCGCTGACGCTCGCGATGAACAGCATCACGCCGCCTTCGGGCTGCGGCTGCATGATCGCGTTCACGCGCTGCGCGAGCTGCAGCGGCGCGATCAGGTTCAGCCGCACGATCGATTCGGTGAAGCGCGGCGACGCATCGGCTGCAAGCGCGAACGGCGAGCCGCCCGCGTTGTTGACGAGCACGTCGAGGCCGCCGGCCTCCGCGCGGATCGTCGCGAGCATCGCGTCGACCTGCTCGATGTCGCGCAGGTCGGCCGCGACGAATGCCGCCGTGCGGCCGCCGGCCGCGGGCGGCGTGTCGGGCGCGCTGCGTCCGCAGACGAACACGCGCGCGCCCGCCGCGAGAAACCGTTCGGCGATGCGCCGCCCGATGCCCTTGGTGCCGCCCGTCACGAGCACTGTCTTGCCGCTGTAGTCGAATCCGTTCATCGTCTGCCTCCGTTTCGGTGGGCCGATGATAGGAAGAAGCGCGCGCGGCTTCGTAGTCTGAAAGGATGATGCCGGCCGGCGCCGCCGACGCAATCATCGTGGTCAGGCATCCATCGAACGACGAAGGAGACAACCCGCGATGACGATCCCCACGACGCCGCCGGCCGGCATCTTCACCGACGTGCCGGGCGGCCTGCGCCTGCACCATTACGAGGCGGGCGAGGGCCGGCCCGTGGTGTTCATCCACGGCAGCGGCCCGGGCGCCAGCGGTTTCAGCAACTTCAAGCACAACGTGCCCGCGTTCGCGGCGGCCGGCCATCGCGCGATCGTCGTCGACCTGCCGGGCTACGGGCAGTCGTCGAAGCCGTCCGACGTTGCCTATACGCTCGATTTCTTCGTCGGCGCGCTGCATGCGCAACTGGATGCGCTCGGGATCGGGCCGGCCGTGCTGCTCGGCAACTCGCTCGGCGGTGCGATCGCGCTCAAGTACGCGCTCGATTACCCGGACGAAGTCGACGGGCTGATCATGATGGCGCCGGGCGGCGTCGAGGATCGCGACACCTATTTCCGGATGGAGGGCATCCAGCGGATGGTGAAGCTGTTCACCAATCGCCAGATGAATGACGACACGATGCGCGAGCTGCTGACGCTGCTCGTGCACGATCCGGCGATCGTCACCGACGCGCTCGTGGCCGAGCGGATGAAGGTGTGCGTCGAGCAGCCGACCGAAGTGCTCTCGACGATGAGCGTGCCGAACCTGACCGGTGCGCTCGGCGACCTGCGCTGCCCGGTGCTGGGTTTCTGGGGAACGGACGACCGATTCAATCCGGTCGGCGGCGCGCTGAAGTTCCTCGAACACTGCCGCGACGCGCGTTTCGTGCTGATGAACCGGTGCGGCCACTGGGTGATGGTGGAACACGCCGACTATTTCAATCGGGAATGCCTCGATTTTCTTGCGGCGCGGAATACGCGATAACGCCGGATGCCCGCGAGGGCCTGCCCCGATGCGGGCGGGCCGTCTGAACACATACATGGAGACGACATGAAGCTCATCGAAGACCTGTTCGACCTGCGCGGCAAGGTGGCCGCGATCACCGGCGGCGCGCGCGGCATCGGCGCGGAGACCGCGCGCACGCTGGCCGCGGCCGGGGCGAGCGTCGCGATTCTCGACGTGCTGTCGCAACCGGCGGAAGCGCTCGTCGAGGAGATTCGCGCGCAGGGCGGCCACGCCGCGTTCTGGGCGCTCGACGTGACGCAGGAGGCCGACGTGGCGCGCGTGTTCGGCGAGATCGTCGCGCGCTTCGGGCGCCTCGACGTGCTCGTGAACAACGCGGGCATCGAAGGCCACAACGTGCCGACGCACGAGCTCACGCTCGCGCAGTGGCAGCGCGTGCAGGACGTGAACGTGAACGGCGTGTTCCTGTGCACGCGTGCCGCGATTCCGCATATCGACGCGGCCGGCGGCGGGTCGATCGTGAACCTGTCGTCGATGTACGGGATCGTCGGCGGCCCCGACGTGCCCGCGTATCACGCGTCGAAGGCCGCGGTGCGGATGATGGCGAAGGTCGACGCGATGCTGTACGCGGCGAAGAACATCCGCGCGAACTCGGTGCACCCCGGCTATATCCGCACGCCGATGCTCGAGGACGCGTTCCGCCAGATGGGGCAGGACCCGGACAACGTGTTCGGTTATCTGCAGACGCACGTGCCGATGGCGAAGATCGGCAGCCCGCGCGACATCGCGGCCGGCATCCTGTATCTCGTGTCGCCGGCCGGGCGTTACGTGACGGGCGCGGAGCTCGTGATCGACGGCGGTTATACCGCGCGCTGACGCGGCTATCGCACCACAAGGGAGACGCGCAGTTGAAAGTGCTCGTGGCAGTGAAACGCGTGGTCGACGCGAACGTGAAGGTCGGCGTGAAATCCGACCGGACGGGCGTCGACATCGCGAACGTGAAGATGTCGATGAACCCGTTCGACGAGATCGCGGTGGAGGAGGCCGTGCGGTTGAAGGAGGCCGGTGTCGTGACCGAAGTGGTCGCGGTGTCGGTCGGCGTCGCGCAGGCGCAGGAAACGCTGCGCACGGCGCTGGCGATCGGCGCGGATCGCGCGATCCTCGTCGAATCGAACGACAGCGTAGAACCGCTGGGCGTCGCGAAGGTGTTGAAGGCGCTGGTCGACAAGGAGCAGCCGTCGCTCGTGATTCTCGGCAAGCAGGCGATCGACGACGATTCGAACCAGACCGGGCAGATGCTGGCCGCGCTGGCCGGTTTGCCGCAGGCGACGTTTGCATCGAAGGTGGTGGTGGCCGACGGGCGTGCGACGGTTGCACGCGAAGTCGACGGCGGCGCGGAAACGCTGTCGCTTCGACTGCCAGCGGTGGTGACCACCGACCTGCGTTTGAACGAGCCGCGCTACGTGACCTTGCCGAACATCATGAAGGCGAAGAAGAAGCCGCTCGAGATTGTGCAGCCCGGCGACCTTGGCGTGGATGTGACGCCGCGTTTGAAAGTGCTCAACGTGAACGAGCCGCCGAAGCGCGCAGCCGGCATGAAGGTGCCGGACGTGCAGACGCTGGTCGCGAAGCTGAAGACCGAAGCCAGGGTGCTGTAACAGGGAACGCAACGAAATGACGATTCTGGTAATTGCGGAACACGACAACGCATCGATCAAGGCCGCGACACTCAATGCGGTGGCGGCTGCGCAGGCGCTCGGCGCGGCAGGCGGCGGTGACGTGCATGTTCTGGTCGCGGGCCACGACGCGCAAGCGGCGGCCGACGCGGCAGCGAAGATCGCCGGGGTATCGAAGGTGCTGCTGGCCGACGCGCCGCAACTCGAAGCGGGCCTCGCGGAAAACGTCGAAGCGACCGCGCTGAACATCGCGAAGGACTATTCGCACATCCTCGCGGCGGCGACTGCATACGGCAAGAACATCGCGCCGCGTATCGCCGCGAAGCTGGACGTCGCGCAGGTCTCCGAGATCACGGCGGTCGTGTCGGTCGACACGTTCGAGCGCCCGATCTACGCGGGCAACGCGATTGCGACGGTGCAGTCGGGCGACCCGGTCAAGGTCATCACGGTGCGTGCGACCGGCTTCGATCCGGTTGCAGCGGAAGGCGGCAGCGCGTCGGTCGAGAAGATCGAAGCGGCGGCAGACACAGGCAAGTCGCGGTTCGTGAGCCGTGAAGTGACGAAGCTGGACCGTCCTGAACTCACGAGCGCAAGCATCATCGTGTCGGGCGGCCGTGGTCTGGGCAGCGGCGAGAACTACACGAAGGTGCTGGAGCCGCTGGCGGACAAGTTGAGCGCAGCGCTCGGCGCATCGCGCGCGGCAGTCGACGCCGGCTACGTGCCGAACGACTACCAGGTCGGCCAGACCGGCAAGATCGTCGCGCCGCAGCTGTACATCGCGGTGGGCATCTCGGGTGCGATCCAGCATCTGGCCGGCATGAAGGATTCGAAGGTGATCGTCGCGATCAACAAGGACCCGGAAGCGCCGATCTTCAGCGTGGCCGACTACGGCGTGGTCGGCGACCTGTTCACGCTCGTGCCGGAAGCGGTCGCGGCGCTCTGACGATGCCGCTGTTCGAATTCAACGGATTGCGGCCGCGCGTCGATTCGTCCGCTTACGTCGACCCGAGCGCGGTCGTGATCGGCGACGTGACGATCGGCGCGCGCTGCTACATCGGCCCGCATGCGAGCCTGCGCGGCGACTTCGGCGCGATCGTCGTCGAAGACGGCAGCAACGTGCAGGATGGCTGCGTGCTGCACGTCGGGATCGGCGAGACGTGCCGGCTCGGCGTCAACAGCCACATCGGCCACGGTGCGATCGTGCATGGCGCGACGCTCGAACCCGACACGATGATCGGAATGAATGCGGTCGTGATGGACGGTGCGACCATCGGCGCCACGACGATCGTCGCCGCGTGCGCATTCGTGAAGGCCGGCTACGACGTGCCGCGCGGTGTGCTGCTCGCGGGCATGCCGGGGCGCGTCGTGCGTCGGCTGAGCGACGCGGAGATCGACGCGAAGGCGAACGGCACGCGGATTTATCAGCAGCTGGCGGCGGATTGCCTGAGGACGATCAGGCGGATCGACGCGTGAGCGAAGGGCATCGGGGGCAGGATGCGACGGATTGCCGGGCAGGTTGCCGTTGCCGTAAGATCGGCACTGGCTTTCCACCGGCATTCGCGTCACATGAAAAAGAACGTCCGTTTGCGGCTCACGGTCATCGCGTCGGCTTTTGCTGTCTACAGCGTTTATATGCACATCCAGCAGTTCATCAGCGGCTGCGTGTGGGTCAGGGGCCATCAGCGCTGCAGCTTCGAAAACAGCACGAATTTCGAAGGCTGGATGGATCTCGACCTGATGATCGCCTGTTGCTGGGTCGCCGCGGCGGTGGTGGGCTGGATTTCCGTCGTGCAGGCCACGAAGAAGCCGGGTTGAAGGTGGGCACTTCCGTCGCGCGAATCCGGTTTCTGTCAATCCGTGACAACGATCATCGGCGCCGCGCCGTCCGCGATCGACACGCATGTGCGGCTGCTCGAGGAGGCGACCGGCGTATCGTTGCTCGAGCGCGCGCCGCGCGGGCTGACGCTGACGCGGACGCCGGCCGGCAGGATACTGCCGGCGCCCCCTGCGCAAGACGCCGCCGGAATGCCGGCAGGTCGACCTCGTGTTCCGCCCCCATTCGATCGGGACGATGAAGCGCGTTGCCGGCGCAAGCGAAAGCATCGCGATCCTGAGCAAGTTCGATATCGCCGCTTAGTACCGTCAGCGATCCCGACTTGCCGGCCGATCCGCGATGCCGCGTTTCGCCGCGACGTGCTTGCGGTCGCGCGCCGCGAACGGCGCGGCCTGCTGCCGGCCGGCGTTGTGCATTTCCCCTCCGCGCCTGGATAATGATCCGGCGTCGCGCGCGATGCGCGAGGGGAGGCTCCCATGCAATTTCCGACGGGATCGGTGGTCGCGCTCAGTTCGGCCGCCGCGACGATGTTTTCGATGGGCATGCTGTTTCTCGGCTACTGGGGATTGCACGAGCCGTTGCCCTGGCGGTTCGGCGATTACGTGGTGATCGTGCTCGCGCTCGCGGGTTTCGCGTGCCTCGCCAGCGTGCCTTTTCTCGCGACTTCGCCGATGAAGACCGCCGGCGACGAGTCGCGGATGCTCGTCGCGCGGCGCGTGTTTCTGTGCGGCGCAAGTGCCGTGTGGTGTGCGATCGTCGCGTCGCTGGTCGTGTGACGTGCGGGCGTGACGTCTCGACCTGGGCGGCCGCCCGCGAGCCGGTCGACGCGTCATGCGCGGCACCGGAATTCGCGGGTTTCTCCTGTCGTATCGGTCATCCGTTCCCGCTTTGATTTCCCCGATGCCGTGCACTAGATTCGAAACGTTCATGTGTTACAGCGCGCGAGGTGAAGCCATGACGCCGTGGGAGATTCAGGGTACCGAAATGATGAGCTGCAATTGCTCATACGGATGTCCTTGCCAGTTCAATGCACCGCCGACCCACGGCGGATGCGAAGCAATGGGTGCGATTTCGATCGACAGCGGTCACTATGGCGACGTGGTGCTCGACGGCGTCAGGATTGCGGTCGTGTTTCAGTGGCCGGGGGCGGTCCACGAAGGCCGGGGCAAGTGCCAGCCGATCGTCGACGAGCGCGCGAGTCCGGCGCAGCGCGAAGCGGTGCTGAAGATCATGACCGGTCAGGATACCGATCCGTTTGCGACGATGTTCGCGGTATTCGCGTCGACGCTCGAGCACGCGTTCGAGCCGATCTTCACGAAGATCGATTTCGACGTCGATGTCGATGCGCGGCACGGCCGGATTCATGTCGACGGCGTGTTCGACGTCGCGGGCGATCCGATCCGCAACCCGGTGACGGGCGCCGAGCATCGCGCGCGGATCGACCTGCCGAACGGTTTCGAGTACGAACTCGCCGAGATCGGTTCGGGCACCGGGCGCTCGCAAGGCAACATCGTGCTGAACCTCGACGGAACCTATGCGCAGTTCGCGCGGCTGCACCTGAACAACCACGGGCTGATCCGGCATCGCGCGGCGGCATGACCCCGTTCGACACCTGGCTCGGGCGCGAGCGCGTCGTCACGCTGCTCGGCATGGCCGCGCTCGTCGGCGTGTGCTGGTTCTACCTGTGGACCGGCGCGGGCACCGGCATGTCGGCGCTGCAGATGACGGCGATCGCGCTCTTTCCGCATCGGCTGGCGGGCGACATGGGCAGCATGGATCCGTCGCTGCCGACCGTGATCGCGATGTGGTGGGTGATGATGATCGCGATGATGACGCCCAGCGCGGCGCCGCTCGTGATGCTGTACCGGCGCGTGCTCAGGCATCGCGGCGCGGACGGCGCGGCGGCTGCGTTGACGTCGATGTCGCTGCTGGCCGGCTATCTGGCCGCGTGGTTCGCGTTCTCGATCGGCGCGGCGTTGCTCCAGGAATTGCTGCAGCCGGCCGGGCTGATCTCCGCGATGATGCTGTGGTCGAAGAGTGCGGTGCTTTCCGCGGCCGTGCTCGCGCTGGCCGGGCTCTATCAATTCTCGCCGCTGAAACGTGCATGCCTTCGGCAATGCCGCGCGCCGGCCGCCTTTCTGGTTGCGCACTGGCGTCCGGGCATCGCCGGCAGTTTCCTGCTCGGTGCGCGACACGGGATGTATTGCGTCGGCTGCTGCGGGTTGCTGATGGCGCTGCTGTTCGTCGGCGGCGTGATGAACGTCGTGTGGATCGCCGCGCTGTCGGTGTTCGTGTTCGCGGAAAAAGTCCTGCCCGGCGGCGAGCGCGCCGGGCGCGTGCTGGGCGTCGTGCTGATCGCATGGGCCGGTGCGACGTTGTTCGTTTGAGCCGGGTATCCGCGTCGCGGCTTCGATGAACAACGGGAATGTCTTCGGGGCTGCGGGGGACGATCGATGAAGACCTGCTTTCACGCTTTCGCCGCGTGGTGCGCGGCGGCAGTCGTTGCGATGCCGGCGTTCGCGGGCAGCGACATGCCTGCGATGAGCATGGGGAGTTCGAAGATGTCGGCGCCGGATGCGGCGCTGACCGATGCCGAGGTCAAGGAGATCGATGCCGGGCGCGGGCTGGTCATGTTGAAGCATGGCGCGCTCGACAACGTCGGGATGCCGCCGATGACGATGACGTTCAAGGTCGGCGATGCGGCGATGCTGACGTCGCTTCATGTCGACGACAAGGTCAGGGTACGGGTCGAAAGCGTGAACGGCACGCTTACGATTGTGAAGATCGTGAAGCGTCGGTGACGACGCGGGGTATGTGCAATGTGCCGGGACCGGCGGTGTGCGGTCCCGGCCGTTTTTTTGGGAGTCGTGCTACGTAACGCCGGATCGGTGTTACGTCGATGCTGCCGGAACGCACGGCCGGATTGAACGCCGCGGGTGGAGGCGCGGGCGATGTGCTGCGCGGGAGTATGGCGCCGGCAGGGGCGCTGCGGTGCGGCGGCGGGATCGGTACTGGAACCGACGGGCATGGCACGCTAGATGCTTGCAGGAAGGATCGCGCTGAATTGTGGACGGGGGCTTCCATGCAAAATCATTTCATCAAGGCGAACGTTGCGCTCGCCGCGATTGCCGCGGCGTGTGCGCTGGCGGCGTGCGGCGGCAGCGATGTCACGGCGCCGAAGCCGGGTGGCAACAACATCGGAACGAGTACGAGCGGGACGGGCGGGACCAGCGGGACGAGTGGCACGAGTGGCACAAGCGGCACAAGCGGCACGAGTGGCACGAGTGGAACCAGCGGCACGAGTGGAACCAGCGGCACGAGTGGAACCAGCGGCACGAGTGGAACCAGCGGCACGAGCGGAACCAGCGGCACGAGCGGAACCAGCGGCACGAGCGGGACCAGCGGAACGAGTGGGACCAGCGGTACGAGCGGGACCAGCGGCACGAGCGGAACCAGCGGAACGAGCGGCACGAGCGGAACCAGCGGAACCAGCGGAACCAGCGGAACCAGCGGAACCAGCGGCACGAGTGGAACCAGCGGCACCAGCGGCACGAACGGAACAGGCGGCACCAGCGGCACCAGCGGAACCCCCGGCACGAACGGCATCGTCAGTTCCGTCGGGGCGGTCGTCATGGCCGCCGGCGCCACGATCAGTGAAGCGAATCCGCCGGGAGTGGGCAACGGCGTGACCACCGGCCTCGGCAACACGGTCACGGGCGTGGGCACGATCATCCGCGACACGTCGAACGCCGTGAGCAACGGCATCGGCCAGACCGGTTTCACGGCGAACCCCGTCGGCACGACGGTCGCCGGGCTCGGCTCCATCGTCGGCTCGGTCGGCAATCCGGTCGCCGGCCTCGGCGACACGGTGAAGGCGCTCGGCACCGGCCCGCTGTCGCCATTGGCGCCGCTCACGACCCCGGTCGGCGGCCTGCTCGACACCGTGTCCGGCGGCATCAAGACGGGCGGCGCCATGCTCGGCTCGGCCCTGTCGTCGGCCCCGGTCCAGCAGACGACGCAGGCGATCAGCACGGCGATCACGCCGCTCGTCACGACCGTCGGCCAGGTCACGCAGCAGGTCGGCACGGCGACCGGCCTCGGGCAGCCGGTCGCGGGCCTGCTCGGACAGATCGGCGGCGCGATCACGTCGGCGGGATGGAAGGTGACGTCCACGTCGCCCCAGCCGCTGGTCGGCGGCGTCGGCGGGCTCGTTCGCGCGGTCGGCAACACCGTGACCAACGTGGGCGGCCTCGTGAACCCGAGCGGCGCGAACGGCGCGGTGCCGGTGGCGGGCCTGGTGACGAGCGTGGTCGGCGGCATGCCGGCGACCGTTCACAACGGTTCCGCGACCGGCGCGAACGGCGGCTCGCCGCTGGGTGCGCTCGCCAATCCACTCGCGCCTATAACGGGGCTGGTGGGCGGCCTGCTTGGCGGCGTGGCCGGCAAGTAGCCGATCGGTCCGGATCGTCACGGCGGTAACCGGCCAGATGAAGAGTGGCCGCCGGTTACCGCCGGCCGGGTTTCTTGATGGTCTCCTGCGGAAAGCGGATCGGGCGGGGCCGCTCGATGCGTCAATCGCGAACGATGTCGCGCGGCGACGGCGGCCGCGCCAATCCGCGTGCGGGCAGCGGCGTCGACATCACGATCGACGTGCGTGTTTCGCCGTACAGGTTGATGCGTTCGATCAGTTGTTCGAGATGGGTCATGCTGATCGCGACGAGTCGCATCACATACGAGTCCGCGCCCGTCACGTGATGGCATTCGACGACTTCGGGAATCGTCTCCAGCAACCGGAGGAATTTCGCTTTCGCCGGTTGCGGCACCGTGATGCCGATCAGCGCGCTGACCGGATAGCCTGCGGCGGCAGGATTGATCCGCGCGGTGTAGCCCTCGACGACGCCGGCCGCTTCAAGGCGCTTCACGCGCTCCGTCACCGCCGGCACCGACAGATGCACCTGGCGCGCCAGCTCCGTGTAGCTGATGCGGCCGTTGGCCTGCAGCAGCGCCAGTACCTTCCAGTCCAGGTCGTCCATCGCGGTGGAATTTTTTAAGGTGGAGCCGCCATTTTTCCTTAAAAACCGCATTCAGCGATGACCGGATTTTCCCTACGATGCCTGTTCAACGCGTCACAAGTCGCAAGGAGCAGGCGATGCTGTTCATCAAGTCCGTCGTCATGGGGCTGTCGATCGCGGTGCCGGTCGGCCCGATCGGCATGCTGTGCATCCAGCGCAGCCTGAGCCGCGGTTTTCAGGCGGGATTCGCGACAGGCGTCGGCGCCGCGTGCGCCGATGCGATCTATGGCCTGCTCGGTGCGCTCGGCATCGCGGGTATCGTCACGGCGTTCCCGATGCTGACCGTCGGGTTGAAAATCGCCGGCGGTGCATTCCTCGTGTGGCTGGCGTGGACCATCGCGCGCCAGGCGCCGGCCGCGTCGACGGCGCAACGCGACCTGCCGCGCACGACCGTCCTGCGCGATTTCCTGACGACGTTCGGCCTGACGCTGTCGAACCCGATGACGATCCTGTCGTTCGTCGGGATCTTCGCGGCGCTCGGCCCGCAGTCGGGAGCGCGGGAAGGCGCGATGTGGCCGGCCGTGGCGCTGATGGTCGCCGGTGTGTTCATCGGCTCCGCAACGTGGTGGCTGTGCCTGAGCGGTACGACCGCTGCGCTGCGCACGCGGATGTCGTTCGCGTTCATGCACGGGCTGTCGCGCGTGTCGGCCGCGGTCGTCGCGGTGTTCGGCGTGATTCAGGTGGTGGCGGGCGTGCGCGGCGTCGTTTAGGTCGATGCGTCGCGCGCATCGCGCTGCGACCGGATCGCGTCGATAGTCGTCCGGATATGCGCGAGCAACTCGAGTAACACCGCCTTCCTGAAAAACTGGTTCATCCGCGTGCTGACGACGAGATCGGACGGCAACGCGTCGATCGCGCGCTGAACCGACAGCAGATCGTCGGCGAGCCGTGCCAGCGCAGCGCGATCGAGCGTGCTCACGGCAACCGCGATCTCGTCCGGCCAGAAACCGAATGCGTCGATGCCGCAGCATGCGGCGACACAGTCCGTCTCCAGTGCATCGATCAACGACATGACCCCGGCCAGACAGGGATCGATCGCGACCGCCTGCGCCTGCCCGCCCGACAGATCGCCGAATTCGATCCAGCGATCCGGGCCGATGCCGATGTCGTCCTTGTGGGGTTTGCCGTTCATCGTCCGACGCTCGACGGATTCAATTCAATGCAGGCAAATGCGCGCGCACGAAGCGCGCGATTTCCTGGCCCAGTTCCATGTCCTCGGGCGCGCCCATGAACCCGCCATGCGGCATGCCTTCGAACAGGTGAAGCTCGGTCGGCACCTGCGCGCGCCGCAATGCGCGGTGCAGGCGGACCGCGTTCGACAGGAACAGGTCGCGCGTGCCGCTCTGGATGAAGGTCGGCGGGAAACCGGCAGCGAAATCGCCGAACAGCGGTGACAGATACGGATGCGCGAGATCGGCGCCGTTCGCGTAGAGCAGGTTATTCGGCATCAGCGACGTCGGCAACACCACGTCGACGAGGCGGTTGGTTTCGAAGCTGTCGCCGGATTCGGTCAGGTCGACTTCCGGCGACAGCAGCACCAGCGCGGCCGGCAGCGGCAACCCTTCGTCGCGGGCGCGCAGCACCATCGCGGCGGCGAGGTTGCCGCCCGCCGAGCGCCCGCCGACGACGATGTTTTCCGGTGCGTAGCGCTCCAGCACGTACGCATACGCGGCGATGCAATCGTCGAGTGCGGCCGGATACGGATGTTCGGGCGGCAGGCGATAGTCGACGCCGTAGCATCGAATGCCGAGCCGGTCGGCTTGCATCTGCGCGCCGGCGCGGCATGCGGCGCCGCCGCCGAGAACCAGCGCACCGCCATGCAGGTCGATGTACGCGCATTCGCCGGAAGCCACTGCCTCGGGCGTGGCGACGTGCACGTCCGCAGCGCCGGCCCGGATCGTCTCCACGCTTGAACGCAGATGACCGCCGAGCTGCTCGACGGCCGCCGCGTAGTGCGCGTCGGCGGCCGCCTTCACGCGCATCCATGCGTCGAAATCGTCCGGGGCAGGCATCACGTGCAGCGCGTTCAGCGGCACGCCGTCGCTGCCGACCAGCCGTTGCAACGCGGCTCGCGCCTCTTCGCTGATCGAGGCCGGGAAGGGGACGACACGGCTCGGCAGGACCACGCCGTCGGGTTGGTCTTTCATCGATTCGGCTCCGTTGGGCGAGTCATGCGGCGCAAGGCCAGTGGCGCAGCATCACGTCCAGCGCATCGAGACTGCGCAACCACGACGCGTCGGAAGCCGGTGCGCTGTGCGAGAACCCGCCGGCGCTTTCGAGTGTGACGTAGCCCATGAAAAAGCCGCCGAGCAGGCGGATCGCATGCGGCTGCTCGGCTTCCGGCATGTCATAGCTGCGCAGCACGGCCGAGGTCATCCTCACGAGCCGGCCGCCGGCGCTTTCAGTGGCGCGCTCGACGCTCAGCGGGTGGCGCGCGGCTGCAAAACGGCCGGGGTGCTCGCGCGCGTAGTCGCGATAGACGTTGGCGAGCGCTGTCAGCGCGTCCTTGGCGGTACGGCCGGCCAGTGCTTCGGTTGCGCGATCGGCGAGTTCCCGCAGCGCGAAGAGTGCGATCCGGCTCTTGAGATCGTCGAAACTCGGGACATGGGAGTACAGGCTGGCGAGCTTGACGTCGAAGTGACGCGCGAGCGCTGCGCCGGTCAGGTGCTCGAAGCCGGTCTCATCGGCGAGCTGTGCGCCGGCTTCGACGAGTTTGTCCAGGGTGATGCCGGCGCGTGCCATGACGGATGCTATTCAAGTTAGTCCAGCAGCTAATTGTATTAGGTTTGGTGGGGTTGTCAATTTTCCGGGCGTGCCGGTTCGGCCTATGCGTCATTGGGGGGACGTGTTCCGGTGCGTCGAAGCGCTATGGCTTCATGTGATCGGGGATGGCCGCTTTGGTCGGGTGTCGTGCGTCAGGAAGCGGAGACAAACATGTGCCGGGCATGTAAGCCATATCCACCTGGCTGTCGCGGCGATCGGGATCTGCGTCGTCTGTGCATCACCCGTTCCGACGGGTGGCCCGTTGATGCCCGCACGATGCCCGTACCTGCCGTACAAGGGCCGTAGAGGGCGGAATAACCCAGCCACGCTTGCTGACGTTGCATCGCGTAGCGACTTGGGCGTCCGCCCTGTTCGTGACGATTACCCCAGCTCGAACGACGTCACCCCGAACACGCGTTCGATTGCAATCGACGGCGCGTCTTGCGTGTACATCCGCGCGGTTTCGAAGACGCTCGTCATGCCGTGCCGTTCCGCCAGCGCGACGGCTGCGGGGTTCGTTTCCGGCACGTCGAGCACGATGACCTCGCCGGGCATGCGCGCGGCCAGCGCGCGAAACAGCCCGGTGGCAACGCCTGCGTCGTCGGCGAACAGCGGGCCGACCTTGCAGCCGGCCTTGCAGCGGCGCACGACGCCGTATCCGGCGATACGGCCGGCGTCGACGGTCACGAGCGCGACGGCATCCGGCTGCGCGATCCACGCGGAGACGAAACGCGCGCGTGCCGCTGGAAAGCACTGGCGGTCGTAGGCGAGCAACTGCTCGAACGGCACGTCGGCCGCGGCGGTCACGTGCGCGCACCCGATGCCGTCCACGCGCCCCTGATAGCGGATGTTGCGGTACGCGAGCGCGAATCCGGACTTCCGGTAGTTCGCCTGCTGGGCCACGACACCATCGAGCCCGATGTTGCGATCGGCGAGGTAACGCATGCCGTGCTGCCAGATTCGGATGCCGAAGCCCTTGCCGCGAAACCCGGGTTTCACGATGTAGAGGCCGATGAAACCAAAGCGTTCGTCGTAGGCGACGGCGGCGAGGCACGCGACCGGCTCGCCACGCCACACGCCGACGAAGAACCCGGCCGGGTCCGCTTCCCAGAAACAGGAAGGATCGTGCAGGCCGGGGTCCCAGCCTTCCGCCGCCGCCCATTCGATCGACATGGCTATCTCGTCGGCCGACATGGTGCGCACGATGAAGTCTTCGTGTTGATCCATGATTCACCCCGGTCGCTGCGCTCGGGAATGCGCGTTGCGTTACGTGAAATGCATCGAGGAAGCGTGGGCCGGCAGCCCCGTGGCTGCCGGCCGGATCATCATAGTCCGAAGAATGGAACGAGTGTGTGATGACGGATGCCGAGCCGAAGCGGCCGAGATGGGATATATCCCCCAACGTTCGGGAAAATCTCCGTCGGCGAACAATTCATGGATGGAAGGTTTCGCCACGCAGCAGCATGTCGATGAACTCCCCGATTTTGCGCGCCCTTGTTTCGGGCTTTTTGGCGTTCTGTATGCGATACAGGATCGCATAGCGGTTACGGCTGTTCAGGGTTGCGAAGAATTTCCCGGCTCCGGGGTTGGCGTCCAGAGCCGCCTGCAGGTCGTCCGGCACGGTCGAGTTGCTGGCCGACGTATAAGCAGCGTTCCAGCGTCCGTCCTTCCTGGCCTTCTCGATTTCGCACATGCCGGGCGGGCGCATTCTGCCTGCGGCGATCAGTGTTTCTGCCCGGTCCTTGTTGAGTTGCGACCACAGGCTTTTGGCGGTGCGTGGGGTGAAGCGTTGTAACCAGTATTGGTCGTTCCCGGCCCGCTTTTGACCATCGATCCAGCCATGGCAGAGGGCGCTTTCCAATGCCTGTTCGTAGGTGACGGTTCGCTGCCCGGTGCCTTTTTTCGCGAGACGCAGCCATGCGCCGGTTGACGTGCTGCCGTTTTCCCCTAACCAGCTTTCCCATTCGATCTGACTGGCAAACGTGAGCGTGCATTCGGTCATGTCGATGTCCTGAATGGTGAGTACATCTACGGGGAAAGCGTCCGCAGTCTAACAGTGTTGATACGGACATTGACGCCCGTGGCGCGACCGAAAGACCGGCAGCTCCGCAGTTACCAGCCCGTCGACGGGTTTGGGTCGCAATACCGTTTCCCATACCCGGTGACGGAAGCATCGAACACCGCTTCCCGACGGGAGACCTCGCCGCCCACCGCGCAGAGGCCTCCCCATCCACCCGTCAGAACGTGTAACTCACCTTCCCGAACGCTGTCCGCCCAAGCGTGTTGTATCCATACGCGGTCATGTACTGCCGGTCGAACAGGTTCGACACCGTCGCCGACACCGTCAGGTGCGAATTGATCCGGTACGACGCGCGCAGGCCCACCGTCAGGTACGACGGCAGATAGGTCGAGTTGGCCGGATCGTCGAACGTCGTGCCGCCGTAAAGCAGCGACGCCCCCGTGCTCAACGCATGCAGGTGGAGTTCATCCCACGTGTGATCGATGTTGATGCTGACCGTCTGGCGCGGACGGCGGCTGAGCCAGGAGTCGTTGGTCTCGTCCTGCGGATTCAGGATCCCGACCGCGACGCTCACCGGCGTCGAGCGGCCGATCGTCCCCTTGTACGACAGGTCGATCCCGCGAATATGCGCGCGACCGATGTTCATCGGCGAGAACGTCGCCGGGTTGTACGCGATCAGGTTGGTGACCCGCGTGTCGTAGATCGCGGCCGTGAACGTACCGTACGACGTGTTCGCATCGACCGCGGCCTCGACCGACGTGTTGCGTTCCGGGCTGAGCCCCGGATTGCCGTAGCCGGGGTAGTACAGGTCATTGAACGTCGGCAGCTTGAACGCATTGCCGTACGACACGCGCGCCGTATACACCGGCGTGATCGCCCACGACAGCGCCGCGTTACCCGTATTCACCGACTGCCCGGCGATGATTTCATGGCGCCCCGCGAGGAACATCGTCACGCTGCCGAGCGTCGCCGACTGATGCAGCGAGAACGCGGAATCGTTGCGCGTCGGTATGCCGCCCGGCATATCGACCGGCAGGAACGCCTGCTCGCGCGTGAAGTCGTAGGCGAGCTTGGTCTCGCCCGACAGCGGCAGCCCGAACAGGTGGAACCCGCGTTCCTGATGCGTCAACGACGTCGACGTGCTGATGCGCTGCGAATTGATCTGGTCGGTCTGGATGGCCGGATCGCTCGCGTAGAGGAACTGGCGATCGTTCGCATAACCGAACGACTGGTCGAACTGCGTGTCAGGCGTGATGTCGAGATGGAACGCGATACCGGTCGTCAGCTGATGATCGAGCTGGCGGTTCGCGTAACCGCTGTTGTCGTAGGACAGATCGGACCGGTGATACAGCGCGAACGTCGAGATCGACCAGTTGTCGCGCGCGTAGCCGAGGCGCGCATCGAGATCCTGCGCGTGGTACGGGTTGCGGCCGGCCTCATGGTACGGCAGCACGGGCCGCGTCGAGTCGATGCCGGCCGTGTTGTACGAGCGCAGGCCGAGCGAGTAGGTGAGCCCGCCGAGCGCGGCGAGCGGCCCGGTCGACGGCACCGTGCCCGACGTGCGGAGCTGCGTGTCGAACGTCTTGTTCGACCCGCCGCCGAACGACACGGTCGTCTGGTTCGGCTGGTTGGCGGCGCGGCGCGTGAAGAGCTGCACGACGCCGCCCATCGCATTGGCGCCGAACGACGCGGCAGCCGGCCCCGAAATCACTTCCACGCGTTCGAACGCTTCGGTCGGCAAGTCGGCCCACGGCGCGATGCCGGTGGTCGGCGAGCCGATCCGGATGCCGTCGATGAACACGGCGACCTGGTTGGCCGACGAGCCACGGATGCTGACCGACGCGGACGAACCGGGGCCGCCGTTCTGCGAGACGGTCACGCCGGGCAGCGTCGCAAGCGCCTGCGTGATGCTCGGGTCGCTCGGCGACAGCCGGTCGAGATCGGTGCGCGTGAGCACCTGGGTCGTCGCATAACGCTGGTCGAACGACTCGGGCAGGCGCCGCGTGTCAGTCACGTTGATCGTCGGCAGGTCGGTGCCTTCGGCGGCCGGGGCCGGTTGCGAAACCGCGGTGTCGCCGGCGGCGTGGGCGAGGGGCGAGAGGAGCGCGGTCGCGGCGGACGTGGCAAGGAGGTGTCGAATCTTCATGAGGCTGTCGTTGTCGTCGGGCTGCGCTGGCGTCGATCGTGAGCGGGCGGCGGGCAGCACCGGTCTTGTTATCGGTGATCGGGTTATCGCGCGACCGGGCCGGGCAGGCCGGTGTCGCGGGCGTCGGCGCGGCGCACGCCGGCGGACGCAGTCGATAGGGAACGGCACGCGCGTGCGGGCGGGCCGTGCAGGCCGGCGGCGTGCCGGCGCGGCGCTTCCGGTGCGGAAGCGGATGCGGTAACAATGGACATCGGGCGGATCCTGAGGTCGGGCCGTCCATGCAGCGGGCGACCGCCAACGGCGGTGCCTGGCGCTCCGGGACACCCCGCCCGGTGCGGCTGCCTGGACCTCGGGTCGATGGCAGGTCTCCTGGCTCGCGGGTCGTCATTCGTGCGGGCCTTCCCGGTTTCCCAGTGGCACGCAGTGGCACGAATTCACCGCTCACAGTTGCGGGGGCAGCCGCAGATTCGAGGCATGGCCTCTCCTGCGTTCCCTTTTGATCCCGTCTCCGGGCACCATCAGCGCGCAAGGGTAATGGCGTGCGCGCCGCTACGTCAAATATCCGGCGACGCAGGGATGCGAAAAAACGTCATTGCCGGGCAAATTCTTTCGAAATCCTTTCTTTCATGCGTCGGCGTCGCGTTTCATGTCTGACGAAACAGGGTAGTTCGACGCCGTGCGATCGCGCCTGAACCGGTTCGGCGCGACCCCCGTCCACCGGACGAACGCGCGGCGAAATGCCTCCTCGCCGCCGAACCCGAGATGCGCGGCAATCCGCGCGACCGGCCAGTCCGATTCGCGCAGGCAGCGTTGCGCGGCTTCGGCGAGACATTGCTCCCTCAGCGCGTGATAACCGGTGTGCTCGGCCGCTAACCGCCGCCGCAACGTCGCCTCGCTGACCCCGAGCCACGCGGCCAGTTCGGCGAGCGCCGGCAACGCCTGTTCGTGCGCGAGCGCCGCATCGAGGAAACCGCGCACCTGCTGCGTCCATGACACGACGGCCGGTGCCGCATCGATCAGGCGAAACGGAAAATCGACGAGAAACGCGTCGAGCTCGGCCGGCTGCCGGATCACGCGGCACGCGAGCCGCGCCGCATCGAACGCGAAACCGTAGGTCTTGCGGCCCACTTCAACCGGCGCATTGAACAGTCCGAGCAGTGGCATCGCGTCGTCGCGGCGCGGATGGCCGAGCCACACGTCGGTCGGCCGCAACGGCTGCCCGATCAGCCAGCCGAACAGCTGCAGGTAGCAGAACAGCCCGGTCAGGTCGACCAGGCACGCGGCCGGGCTGCGCGTACGCCGCAGCGAATCCATCCGGAACAGCGCACGCCCGTCGCGCACCGCAAGCGTCAGGTGACCGGCGCGCGGCTGCAGCATTTCGCAGAACTCGGCCGCACAGCGGATCGCGTCGGCGAGCGTCGCGCAACTCAGCAGGCAGCGGCACATCAGGTCGACTTCGCGCTTGCGCATCGGCGGGTGACCGTCGCCGCGCGCGACCCGCGCCTCGAGCCGCTCGATCGCGTCGCGGTACAGCGCGACGAAATCGCCCGGTGTCGTCGCCGGTCGAGGTGGCTGCGCATCGCGGTCGGCCGGCGGCGCGCCGCTGCGCGTGAGTTCGCTCAGCAGGCGCGCGCCGAGGCCCGGCAGGATGCGGCCGCGGGCCGGCATGGCGCGCTGTTTCATGAGTTTCCCGATCTGATCGTTGCGACAGGGGCCGGTGAGCGGGCCGGTAGGGGCCCGCTCATCGCCGCCACGCAAGAATGCTATCCACGCCGGCCGCCCGCGGCCTCGCCGGAACGGCGTAGGCCGGCCGCCGATCCCTGTCACGAACGACCACGAACGACACGCGAATGATCCAGATCGTAGACGAAATCACGCTCGCGCCCGAGCGCATTCCCGACGTGCTTGCGCTGCTGCGCGACCGCTACCTGCCGGGCCACGCGGCACGCGGGCTGACGGCGGCTGGCCACTGGGTGTCGCCGCCCGTCGCGGTGCCGGGGCAGCCGAGCACGCTGTGGCTGACCTGGCACGTGGCCGATGCGCCGGCCTACTACCGGATGCGCGCGCTGACGGATGCCGGCGTGGCCGGTTTCTGGATGGCGGTCGACGCGCTGTGCGACGTGCGCCGCCGCCATGTGATGACGGACGCCGATGCGCCGCTGCCCGCGCTGACGGAGGTCGATCATGCGGCATGACACGGCACAGGTGTTCGTGTCGGCGGATTGCGACGCCGGTGGCATCGAACGCGCGTTGCACGAAGCGGCACACGCGCTGGCCGGCGCGAAACGCGTGGCGCTGGCGCGCAACCAGGACGGCAGTTGGGGCGCGGGCGACTACACGCTCGACGTGCTGCGCGACGATTCGGCGGCCAATGGCACGGCCAATGGCACAGCCAACTGCGCGGCCGACGGCACGGCGGATTTCGCCGCGCTCGCGCAACTGCCGGGCATCGTACGCATCGACGGCGCCGTGTGCCGCACGATCGGCGGCGGCCTGCGCGAGCCCGCGCTGCGCGACGGCATGTGGCGCACGCTGATGCTGCGCGTGCGGCCGCAGGCCGGCGCCGAGCAGGTCGCCGCGCTCGAACGCGAACTGCTGCGCATGCCCGCGTACATGCCCGGCATCCGCAACTGGCGCCTGAGCCGGATCGCGACCCCGGGCGCATGGACACACGTGTGGCAGCAGGAATTCGCGCACGTCGGCGATCTGCTCGGCGAATACCTGATGCATCCGTATCACTGGGGCTGGGTCGACCGCCGGTTCGATGCCGAAAGCCCCGACTGGACCGTCGATGCGATCTCGCATGCGTTCTGTCCGCTCGCGTCGAGCCTGCTGGCCGAGACGGCGGCGTGATGCGGCACGAACGTCAAGCTGACAACACCCCTGGAGACACGAAGATGCGAGCCCTGTTGATCGACCGCGCCGGTCATTCCGACGCGTTGCGGATGGCCGACGTGCCGGCACCGACGCCGGGCCCCGGCGACGTGCTGATCCGCGTTGCCTTTGCGGGCGTCAATCCCGCCGACTGGAAATGCCGCGAAGGTTACCTCGGCGCATTCATGCAGTACACGTTTCCGTTCGTGATCGGCTTCGACGCGGCGGGCGTGGTTGAAGCGGTCGGCGACGGCGTCGACGGTTTCGCGCCCGGCATGCGGGTGTTCGCGCAGACCGACGTCGGCGCGGGGCGCTGGGGCGCGTATGCGGAATACGTGGCGGTGCGCCACGACTCGGTCGTGCGCGTGCCCGACGCGGTGAGCCTCGCGGAAGCCGCCACGGTGCCGACCCCCGCGCTTGCCGCGTGGGCCGGCCTGTTCGACGACGGCGGGCTGAAGGCCGGACAGACCGTGCTGGTGCACGGCGGCGCGGGCGCGGTCGGCACGTTCGCGATCCAGCTCGCGGTGCAGGCCGGCGCGCGGGTCGCGGCGACGTGTTCCGCGCGCAACCGCGAGACGGTCGAATCGCTGGGCGCCGCGGCAAGCATCGACTATCACGCGCAGGACATCGCGGCGGCGCTGCGCGCATGGGCGCCCGGCGGGGTCGACCTCGTGCTCGACGCGGTCGGCGGTGACACGCTGCCCGACGCGCTCGACCTGCTGGCACCGGGCGGCACGCTGGTGAACATCATGACGCTCGCACCGGGCGATGCGCAGCGGCTGGCCGCGACGGCCGCCGAAGCCGCCCGGCACGGCCTGCGCACCGCGATGACCTACAGCCGGATGCCGAGCGGCGCCACGCTCGGCCGGATCGCGGCGCAACTCGAGCGGCGCGCACTGCGCGTGCCGCGCTTCGACCGATTTCCGCTCGAACAGGCGGCCCATGCCCTCGATCTCGTTCAAACGGGCGAGGCGAAAACGAAGCTGGTGCTTCATGTTGCGGATATCGCCGGTTGAGCGGCCCGCACGCCCATCACAGGAGACAACGATGACCGATACCCGAACCGGCGTACTGGCCGGCAAGTGCGCGCTCGTGACCGGCGCAAGCCGCGGCATTGGCCGTGCGATCGCGCAGCGCCTGGCATCCGAAGGCGCGACCGTCGTCGTGACGGCACGCAGCCTCGCGCAATCGGCCACGACCGCCGGCACGCTCGCCGAAACGGTCGCGCTGATCGAGCAGGCGGGCGGTCGCGCGATCGCGCTCGCGGCCGACCTGTCGAACGCGGCCGAGCGCGACGCGCTCGTCGGGCGCGCCGCGCAGGCGGCCGGCGGCCTCGACATCCTCGTCAACAACGCGGGCGTGGCGGACTATGCGTGCGTCGACGCGATGCCGATGACGATGTTCGACACGACGATCGAACACTATCTGCGGATTCCGTTCGCGCTGGCGCAGGCCGCGATCCCGCTGATGCGTGCGCGCGGCGCCGGCTGGATCGTGAACGTCGGCTCGGTGACGGCGCTGCCGCCGCTGCGCCCGTTCGACGATTTCTCGCGTGCGGGCGGCGCGACCGTCTACGCGGCGGCGAAGGCGGCACTGTCGCGCTTCACGCAGGGGCTCGCGGCCGAACTCGAAGCCGACGGCATCGCGGTGAATCTCGTCGCGCCGAGCACGGCGATCCGCACGCCGGGCGCCGCGCGCTACATCCCCGAAGGCTATCCGACCGAGGATGTCGCGTATCTCGCGGAAACCGCGCTCGCGCTGTGCAGCCTGCCGGCGCGCGAACGCACCGGCCTCGTCACGCACAGCCTGCATTTCCCGCTCGCGCAGCAGCTCGCGGTGCATTCGCTCGACGGCCGCACGGTGCTGCCGCCGCCGGTGATTCCCGCGTATGCGCATCCCCACATCGACCCCACAGGACTCTGATCGACATGACGAACCCGATTCGCTTCGACGGCGGCACAGCCGTGATCACCGGCGCGGCCAGCGGCATCGGCAGCGGGCTTGCCCGCCATGCTGCCGGGCTCGGCATGCGCGTCGTGCTGGCCGATCTCGACCCGGCGAAGCTCGACGCATTCGCCGCGACGCTCGACACCGACGTGCTGTGCGTGCCGACCGACGTCAGCCGGCCGGAAGCCGTCGACGCGCTGGCGGAAGCCGCGTGGCAGCGCTTCGGCGGCGTCGACCTGCTGTTCAACAACGCGGGCGTGATGGCGACCGGCTTCAGCTGGGAAATTACGCCGGAGCGCTTCGAGCGCAGCTTCGCGATCAACGTGCACGGCGTGCTGAACGGGATCCGCAGCTTCGTGCCGCGGATGCTCGAACGCAACGTGCCGGCGCGCATCGTGAATACCGCGTCGGTGGGCGGGTTCCTGCCGAGCCCGCTGATGTCGCCTTATTCGGCGACGAAATTCGCGGTGGTCGCGCTGACCGAATCGCTGTACGGAGAACTGAAGATGCTCGGTGCGCCGGTCGGCGTGTCGTTGCTTGCGCCTGGCCCCGTGCAATCGGGCATCTTCAACGACCCGTTCGGCGCGGTGCACGACCGGCCCGAAGTGCGCGGCTTCGTCGACACGATGCGCTCGATGCTGAACGCGCACGGGCTCACGCCCGACGCGTTCGCCGAGCGGGTGTTCGACGGCATCCGTGCCGGGCGCTACTGGCTGATTCCGCAACCGGAGACGATCGACGGCGCGCTGCAGCGGCGCACCGACGACATTCTGGCCGCGCGCGATCCGTCGTTGCCGTCGTTCTGAGGGCCGGGCGGCAACGGCGCCCGGCGCGGGCCGTCACATGTGCGTGCCGGAATGCGTGCGACCGCTCGGGTCGCCGCCGCGATCGGGGGGCGTATTGTTCTGATCGATCTTCGCGAGCACGAAGCCGGCGTGCGGCAATGCGGCGGGCGAGCGGTGCGTCGCTTGCGCGACGGCGTCGTGCGGCGACGCGGCGGGAAAACCGGATGACGTCACGCCCGGTTGAGCGAACGCCGAAAGGGAAGCGGCCGCCAGGGCGGCGGCGACGATCGCGTGCGTTTTCATGGTGGCTCCTTCACGACTGACTGCGCGACGGATTGCGCGACTGACTGCGGGACAACGTAATCAGTCTAGGGCGCGAAACTTAACGCGGCGTGAAGGAGCGATGCGGCGGGATGCGGCGCGGATCACGGAATGGTCATGCGCGCCGCGATGGTCAGGCCGACGCCGACACCAGCGTGCAGAAGTTCTCGAGATCGACGTTGCCGCCGCTGATCACCACGCCGACGCGCTTGCCCTGCAGCGCATCCTTCATCCGTCGCACGGCGGCGAACGACAGGCAGCCGGTCGGCTCGACCACAATCTTCATACGCGTGGCGAAGAAACGCATGCAGTCGACCAGTTCCGCGTCCGTCGCGGTGAGGATGTCGTCGACGTCGCGGCGGATGATCGGGAACGTCAGGTTGCCGAGGTGCTGTGTCTGCGCGCCGTCGGCGATCGTGCGCGGCGTGTCGATATGCACGATCGCGCCGGAGCGGAACGATTGCTGGCCGTCGTTGCCGGCTTCCGGCTCGACGCCGTACAGCGTTGCGTGCGGCGACAGCGCGCGCGTGGCGAGCGCGGTACCCGACAGCAACCCGCCGCCGCCGAGCGGCGTGAATACCGCGTCGAGCGGGCCGACTTCGTCGAACAGTTCCTTGGCCGCCGTGCCCTGGCCGGCGATCACGTCCGGGTGGTCGTAGGGCGGGATCAGCGTGAGCCCGTGCCGCGCGGCGAGATCGCGCCCGATCTGCTCGCGATCCTCGGTGTAGCGGTCGTAGGTCACGACCTTGCCGCCGTAGCCGCGCGTCGCGGCGATCTTCGCGGCCGGCGCGTCCTGCGGCATCACGATCGTCGCGGGAATGCCGAGGATGCGCGCCGACAGCGCGATCGCCTGCGCATGGTTGCCGGACGAGAACGCGACGACGCCGTTGCGGCGCTGCTCCGCGTCGAAGCGCGACAGCGCGTTGAACGCGCCGCGGAACTTGAACGCGCCCATGCGCTGCAGGTTCTCGCACTTGAAGAACACCTGCGCGCCGAGCGCTTCGTCGATCGTCCGCGACGTCATCACCGGCGTGCGGTGCGCATGGCCTTCGAGCCGGGCCGCGGCGGCGGCAACGTCGTCGTACGTGGGGAGAGTCGGAGCGTTCATGGTCGTTTGGGGTCGGAAAGGTCAGTCAACAGGGACGCCGCGCGCACGGCGCGCCGGAATCCGGAATCATTTCGCATCGTTGTAGACGGTCGCGCGCGAGACGCCGAGATGCTGCGACACGATTTCCATCGCGCGGCGCACTTCGAGAAAACCGTCGGCTTTCAGCGCCTGCATCAGCTCGCGGCGCTGGTCGGTCTTCAGTTCGCGCGGCGTCGTCGCGAGGCGCATCGCGAATGCGTCGATGCGTTGCCGGATCGCGTCCGCGCCGGCCGGGTCGAGCGTTTCGGCGACGGCTTCGCCGTCCGTGCTGCAGAACTGGTTCAGCATGCCCTGGAAGCCGCGGAACAGCGTGGTGTCGGCGTTCAGGCACAGCGCGGCCACGTAGCGGCCGGTCGAATCCTTGATGCCGATCGACGTGCTTTTCGCGGTGCGGCCGTCGGCGAAGCGGTTCGGGTAGTTCGCGAGCACTTGCGGGAAATCGTCGTCCGCGATGCGGGCGAGGCCGAGCTCGGTCGCGGGATCGCCGACTGCGCGTCCCGACAGGTTGTTGTGGATCGCGAGAATCGCGTGCTTCGGCGTGCGCAGGTCGTGAACCACGACCTCGGTGAACGGCGCGAACATCGCGCCGAGCCCTTCGGCAATGCGCTGCACCTGTTCGATCAGCGATGCCTGCTCGGACGGCGCCTTGTTCCGGGTGGTGGTCATGGTGGTTTCGCGTTCGGGGTTCGGATCGATTTGACGGCGTCGGGAAACGGGCGACCGGCGGCGGGCGACCGGCGGCGGGCGGGTTACTCGCCGTCCGCCGCTTGCGGCCGCGTGATGTCGGCGAGCAGCGGCTGCGCGATCCGCACGTAGTCGGCCGCGTCGAGTACGACGGAGCGGTCGAGGCGGCCCGCGTTGAATGCAATCTCGGTGTTGTGTTCGACCAGTGCGGGATCGACGACGAGCGTCACACCGGTGTCGAACACGAACGGCGGCACGGCGCCCATCACGCAGCGCGTGACGGCGGCCGCGAGATCGGGCGATGCGAGTGTCGCCTTGCGACGGCCGACCGCATCGGCGACCTTGCGGAAATCGATCTTCAGGTGGCCGGGAATCACCGCGAGCGCAGTGGCGTCGCCGCCGTCCTTGAACGTGCACAGCATCGCCTTCGCGCCCTGTTCGGGGCGTGTGCCGCGCAGTGCGGCGATCGCGTCGGATTTTCCTTCGGCCGGATGTTCCAGCACGCGGAATCGTGCGCCGGACGTGTTCAGCAGATCGCAAAGCGTGTCGAAAACGGGGTAGTCGCTCATGTCGCTCAGGGCAGGCGGGGCCGGGGAATCGAGGCGCGCCAGGGGCGAATGCTTCGGCGTGCCAGTCGATGGATTGTCCAATTATAGACGTTTTGTCATGGGCGTGGCAAAGGTGCGTGCGGGCGGGGCGTGGAGGGCGCGGCGGGTGGAAAGGGGATCGACAAACAGTTGCGTTGCGCAATGTTGATGAGCGCCGGGGAATTGCCGGCGTGCGGCCCGTTGAAGAATGAGGATTTCGGGTGAGGGGAATCGCGACGGGATTCCGGCGCCAGCGTCATGCCGCCGGCCAGGACGGGAACGCGCGATCCCCCGCCGTTACTTCGTCAATCCTCGCTCCTCCCATCGGTCCCAGGTCTTCAGCGCTTGACGGGCCGCCCTGCCGAACAGGAACGACAGCGTGTCGCTCTTCATCGACATCGATTTGCGGTTCACGATCCAGAAGTCCGTCAAGGCCGTTTGCTTCCCGCTCAGCATGTCCGCGATCGTCCGGCCGTTGAGGTGCGTCAGGGCGACGCCGTGACCGAAACATCCACCCGAGTAGATGATGCGTTCGTCGTCGATGAAACCGATTTTCCGCGACGATGGAGGCCTACGCCAATACGTAGTACGACAGTGTCAGCGCGGACACGTCGCTGACAGCCGAGGGCCGCCTGGAGAAAGTGGTCAGGTTGTTGCTCGAGGACGGCAAGCAGCCCCGGACGCAAAGCCTGTTCGTGAACTTCTGGGCGCTGGCGCAGACTCAGGAGTTCGCGCGGAAAATGCTCGAAGAGGGATACGGGTTTCAACGGCGCGTGATCGCCGGATTCATCGAGGCCGTGAACCCGGCGCTGTCGCAAGCCGCGCTCGCGAGGCGAGCCGCGCTGGTTACCGCGCAGATCGAGGGGCTCATCGTGTTGATACCGCAAAGAAACCGGTTCCCGTCTGATATCAAGGGAATCGAGGACGATGCGGTGATGGCCGTTCTGGCTTTGGCCAAGGCGCCATGAATTGAATCGCTGCGATGCGGTTCGACGTCTCCGGCATCGGCTCGAGTGGTCGAAGCCCGTCGAGTCGGGCGCAGAGACGTTGATGCGACGAAACTTGCTTGCAACTGGCTGGAAACAGGATCTACGAGGAGAACACGGGCAATGTTGATCGGCATGCAGGAAGCGCGCGGAGATGCTTCATCCTTTGGGCGGCAATACTCACGCGCCCGAGGAAGCAGGAAACTCGGCTTTTCCATCCAGACGGTGCTGACGCTCGTCCTGGCGCTGGTTGCGCACTGCGCGTTTGCGTCGAGCAACGTGACCGACGACGAGCAGCAACAAGCTGCGTTGCGTACCCTGATGGGCACGGACCCGGCCCCGGCAGACAGTGTCAAGGGTGTCGCGCTGTCACCATGGGCGCATGGTCCATCGGCTTCCGGGCCGCTTTGGGTCGTGGCCGCATTGGTCCAGCGCCCGACCGAGACCGTCGACGCGGAGTTGTGGACAGGTGTGCTGACCCGCGACGGGCAAGGGTTCCGCCTGCTCGCGAGCGATCGGAGCGAGCGCGTCGATACGTCGCCGATGTTATGGAGTGCCTTCCTGGCCATGGACGTCATTCCCTACCGGATCAGCGCGCAGGAAACTGCCTTTGGCGTGCTCTTTGGCAATAACTACACGTCGACCGCACATAGCGATTCGACCGGGATACTGAGCTTGTACCGTTATCGCGATGGTCGCGTGACGCCCGTCTTCTCCGCGCTTACCGACTGGTCGACCTATGACAAGGACGGGGCGGCGGAATGTGAGGAGAAGAACGACGGAAAACGCGGGAAGCCGGGCGATGCCCAGCAGGATTCCTGTGATGCGGAAAATACGACGGAGACGCATTACGTGCTGTCGTTCAGTCCTCACATGACGAACGGGCACTACGACCTCCTTGTGCGCCCCAAGGGAAAGGCTGGGGCGGGCAAGTCCGCGCGTTTTACCTGGAACGGGGATACGTATCAGCCGCGCCGGTTCACGGGTGACTGACGGGCAAGAACGGGGCGGCCTCGGTCAATTGCATCCGACAGGCGTCGGCCAGGTACGACGGCTTGAACGAGCCGCTTCCGTCGTTGGCAATTGATCGCCGTGTTGCAGGACGTCGTTGCCATCCCGGGAAGACGTCGAGGGTTTAATGCGCGGCCGGGGCCGATGGTGACGGCGATGTTCGCAAGCATCACAATGGCTTTCGCCCTTCATTCGAGAGATCCTTTACAAACCATGCAGACGGAAATCGAAGCGCCGGGCCCGGCCGGCCCGTTGAAAGGCACGCTGTTGTCCCCGGGTTCCGGCGATGCCCCGGTGGTGCTGATCGTGCCGGGCTCGGGCCCGACCGACAGGAACGGTAACGCGCCGAACGGGATTCAGCCGTCGACCTACCGATTGCTCGCGGAAGGATTGCGCGATGAAGGAATCGCGTCGGTTCGAATCGACAAGCGCGGCATGTACGGCAGCGCGTCGGCGATACCGGATGCCGATGACGTCACGATCGACGAGTACGCGGCCGACGTCCGTTCGTGGGTCGCCGCCATTCGCGCGCGGACGCGAGCTTCCCGGGTGTGGCTGTTGGGGCATAGCGAGGGCGGATGGGTGGCGTTGTCGGCTGCCCGGCAAATGGACGACATCGGCGGCCTGATCCTGGTATCGACGGCAGGGCGCCCGCTAGGGTCCGTGTTGAGGCAACAACTGCAATCGAACCCGGCAAATGCGCCGATTCTTGCCAATGCAATGTCGATCCTCGAATCCCTGGAGGCAGGTGAACGGGTAGACGCAGCCAGGATCGACCCGGCACTCATGCCGTTGTTCAGGCCGCAAGTCCAGCGCTTCCTGATGAGCGAGTTGACCCTCGATCCGGCAGCGCTGCTGGCCGGTTACATGAAGCCCGTGCTCATCGTGCAGGGGGCGCGGGATATCCAGGTCGCCGTACAGGACGCGGAACTTCTGAAGCAGGCCAATCCACAGGCGGAAATGGCGCTGATCGCCGACGCCAATCATGTGCTCAAGACGGTTCGCACGTCGGCGCTGCAGGAAAACCTCGCCGCTTATTCGAACCCGGATCTGCCGCTGGCGGATGGCGTGGTGGCGGCAATTTCGGCGTTCGTCTCCGGGGTGACAGCGAATCGGCGCTAGTTCCGGTCGAATCCGGTCGATTCGTCAGGGCGGCCTTTATCGAAGCAGGCGCCGGTCAAATGATGTCGAGCGTCTGCTGTCGGGAAGCGGGCGTGGTCACTTCAACCACCTTCGGTCGAACGCATCGATCAGGCGTTGGCCAGCACACGACATTCGACGGACAAACGTCAATCGCCGGCAACCGTGCGCCGTCAACGATTCAGATAATCCGTCACGCGCGCCTGCAAATGCGTGATCGCATCAGTGAGCTGCAGATACGCGTCGACATCCATCAGCGTCCATTCCTGGCCTTCATTGCCGAAACGGATCGCGGCGATTTCCGCAGCGCTCAGCCAACCGGCGAAGAACCAGTGTGGCAGGCGGTCGGGCCGGCTCGACGGATAGACCCTGGACCAACCTATCCGGCTGCCCGGTATCGTCAATCCGAATTCCTCATGGAGTTCACGCAACACGCATGCTTCGGGCGTCTCGTTACCTTCCCTGCCTCCGCCGGGCAGGTCCCACAGGCCGGGAAACGGGATGTCGGGCTTGTCGTCACGTCGATAGACGAGGATGTCCCGGTCCTTGAAGAGCGCAATCTTCGAACCACTGAAGGGGGCAGGCGATTCCATGCATGATCCATATCGTGGAAGCGGGGCTGTCAGTGTAGATTCTCGGGTATCGACGCGTACGCTCGATTTGATATAAGCATCCGCGTGGCACGACAGCGATGTCGGGGCGCGGTACAGCCGATACCGCCGTTGAACGTTGAACGCTGGAAATCGAACATGAAGACTTTTGCTGTAAGGAACGGCCAATGGGGACTCCGGTATCACGATCTCCCCGGGCAAGGGATACCGACATTCTTCGTTCACGGATTGGGGTGCGCGTCCTCCTGCGATTATCCGGGTGTCATGGCACAGCCTGCTTTGTCGGGGCATCGGGCGGTGCTGGTCGATCTACCTGGATTCGGGTTCAGCGATCGGCCCGTGGACTTTTCCTACACCATTCAGGACCATGCCGGAACGATCGTGGCACTCGCCGATCATCTGGCGCTGTCGTCGCTCAACCTGTTCGGTCACAGCATGGGGGGCGCAGTGGCGATCGCCGCATCGATGCAACTCGGTGAGCGGGTGCGACATCTCGTGCTGGGCGAGCCCAATCTGGCGCCTGGAGGCGGCTTTTTCAGCAGGAAAATCGCGGCGATGACAGAGGTGGAATATGTGCAAACCGGGCACGCCGCACTGATCGCCGAATCCGCCGCCGACGGCAGCGATATCTGGGCTGCTTCGATGTCGGCCAGTGCTCCGTATGCCGTTCATCGAAGTGCCGTGTCGCTCATCGAGGGCAGTCATCCAAGCTGGCGCGAGCAGCTCTGTGCGATGAAGATACCGAGAACCGTTTTGTTTGGAGCACGCTCGCTGCCCGACGTCGACACCGAACGTCTTCCCGCGGAAGGGGTGAACGTCGGCATCGTGGAAAACGCGGGCCATTCGATGGCCTGGGAGAATCCGGCCGGGCTCGCCTTGGCGATCCGGCAGGCGCTCGAGTAACCGGAAAACCGGCGTCGGCAAGTGTGCCGTCATCGACGCGACCAATGCCCGTTCGGCGTGTCCGCTTTCGTAACCGGCTGCGAGCAGTCGTTCGATACCGGGCCACGACAACAGAAAACGAGCCATGACAAACCTGATTCGATTCCGTGTTCGACCGGTATTTCACGGCAGTGATCTGCTGGTCGAGGTACTCGATGATCATCGTGCAGCGGATTTCCCGAGCATCGCCGCGATCCTGCAGGATGCGCTGCATGCTGTCGAGGTTCCGCATCCGCACGGCCTTGATGAGCCCGTGGTCGCAATGTTTCACGACCGCTACTTCAGCTATTGGACCTACGCGCGGGGCCACTATGAAATTGACGACGATATCTGGGGACTGTTCGTGACGGCGTCGATCGACAATTCATCCGTTATCGCGGACATCGAAAGCGCCCTCCTGTCGACGGGGAAGTTCGTCAAGGAATACGTGGATTTCCGCAAGTTCGAGTGAGTTGAAGGGGCCGGGAAAGCCTGTGCGGCAATATCGAACGACAACTCCCGGCGCCGGCAAGGATTGCCCCCCACGCCCCCCCCCCGATCTCACCCCCGCACTGCCTTCACCACATACTGGCTCGTCGGTACCACATCGATCTTGTCGAAGTCGATGAAGCGTCCACAGCTGTCCATCATCTCGGCCACATTGCGCTGGAATTTTTCGTCATCGCCGACCGCATCGAAAAACGCATGCGGATCGGTCATCGCCGCGGCGGGAAAGCATTCCTCGACGATCGCGTCATAACCGGGCGCCGCATGCGTGAGCGCGCGCACGACGACGTTCTGCACGTACAGGAAATTGTCCTGCGTATCGATCGCGACGCGCGTGTGATGCCCGTGCCACACGTCGAGCCATGCTTCGTGCGTGAGGCGCGGCGGCCGCTTCAGGAACGCGAGCTGCGAGAAGCCCGTGGTGCGCTCGCCCGGCCGCGCCGGGAAGCGCGTATTCGGAATCGGTTGCGACTCCGTGACGAGATACGCAGCCATGTGCGGGACGACCGCACGCACCGCGTCGTCGAACGGCTGGCGGAACATCGCGTTTGCGCTATCGACCCACACAGCGACGATCCCGTCGATGCCCGGGTGCGTGTTGGTCTGCTTCAGGCCGGCGGCCGGCGCGACGTCCGTATCCGCGACGTTTACCTGCACGCCGTGCGCACCGAGCGACAGCAGCTTGTCGGCGAGTGGCGCGCGCACCGTGCGGCTCCACTGATCGGGCGCAGCCTGCGCGTCGCGCCACAACACGTAAATGACTTTCTCCATTGCTCCGGCTCCAGAGGGTAATGACGGGATCGGCGGCGTTGCCGCCGGGGTTCAGGACGCGATTTCAGGCGATCCGGCCGACGGGTGTGCGTCCGGCGCGAACCGGTTCGCGGTCAGCGTGAACGACGGCGGAATCGGCGACGTGACGGTTTCGAACAGGCGCTCGTGGCGCGTCGCGTGAATGCGCCACGCGCCATCGCGTTTCACGTACTGGTCGTCGTAGAACGCAGTGCCGTGCAGCAGGTAGTTGTCCTCGAGATTGATCGCGTGGTCCTCGAGAAACCACACGCCGCACGCATGATCGGCCGAGACCAGCGTGAGCTCGGGGTGATGGCCGTGATGCATCGTCAGGAAAGTCGGCTTGCCGATCAGCTCGCGCAGGCTCGACACGAACGCGTCGCGACCGTCGTACGCGTAGCGGCCGCCGTACAGGCGGGCCTCGCAGTCTTCGGTCAGGCAATCCGCAAGCAGCGCCCAGTCGTGCGTGTCGACCGCGCGGAAATACCGGTACTTCAACTGTCGGATCTGCTCGTACTCATGGAGCGTGCGGGTCGTGTCGTCCATCGCCGGGTCTCGTGGTGGTGTCGTTCGATGGTAGGAACGAAGCCGACTGCATCACATCGTCTGTTCGGACGAACGCGCCGTCCGCATGCGCCCCGCGCTGCGAGGACGAATCGCCGGTTTCATCCGAACGGGTGATGGCCGACGCATCGCGCGGCGGTAACGTGGCATCGACGCGGCCATCGAACCGCGCGGCACCGAACAAGGAGACAGGATGCCCCTCATCGAATCGCTGGAAGCGCGTGTGCGCCGGCTCGAGGATGCCGACGCGATCCGCCGGCTGAAGGCGCGCTACTTCACGTGCTGCGACCGCAAGGATCCGCAAGGGATGCGCGACTGCTTCGCGCCCGGCCACGTGCACATCGACTACGGCCGCATCGGCACGTTCGACACGCGCGATGCGCTCGTCGACGTATTCGTGCAACTCGGCTGCCTTCCGCACATCGTCGAGATGCATCACGGCGTGAATCCCGAGATCGACGTGCTCGACGACGTGCATGCGCGCGGCACGTGGGGCCTGCACTACCAGGTGATCGACACGAACGCGCGAACGCTCACGCAGCTCGGCGCGTACTACGACGACGAATACCGGAAGGTCGACGGCGAATGGAAGATCGCGGGCACGCGCTGCGTCGTCACGTCGACGCTGTCGGCCCGTTACGAAGGCGATGCGCCGGGCGTGCTGTTCGCCGGTGCGCAGCCGCCGGCCGCCTGACGCACGCCAGCGCCATGCACATGGCGCACATTCCACGGGAGACATCGAACATGACACAGAACCACGATGCGCCGGTCGCCGTCGTGACGGGCGCATCGCGCGGTGCGGGCAAGGGCATCGCGCGCGCGCTCGGTGCGGCCGGCATGACCGTCTACGTCACGGGCCGCTCGCAGAACGAAGGCGATGCGCCGCTGCCCGGCACGATCCACGAGACCGCACGCGAGATCGATGCGCTCGGCGGCCGCGGAATCGCGGTGGCGTGCGACCACGCGGACGACGCGCAGGTGAAGGCGCTGTTCGGGCGCGTCGAACGCGAAAGCGGGCGGCTCGACATTCTCGTCAACAACGCGACCTACCTGCACGATCAACTGATCCTGCCGGGCCCGTTCTGGGAGAAGTCGCTCGACCTCGTCAACATCCTCGATGTCGGGCTGCGCTCGGCCTATGTCGCGAGCTGGCACGCGGCGGCGCTGATGGTGAAGCGTCGCTGCGGGCTGATCGCGTTCACGTCGTCGTTCGGCGCGAGCTGTTACATGCACGGGGCGGCCTACGGCGCGCAGAAATCCGGTGTCGACAAGTTCGCGAAGGACATGGCCGTCGACCTGAAGCCGTTCGACGTCGCGGCCGTGTCGATCTGGATGGGCCCGCTGCGCACCGAGCGCACGACGCGCGTGTGGGAAGAACACCCGGATCTGTACAAGGAATTCTCGCTCGTCGCGGAAAGCCCGGAATTCACGGGCCGCGTGATTCACGCGATCCACGGCGATCCGCAGCGCATGGCGTTGTCGGGGCAGGTGCTCGTCGGCGCGGAAGCCGCGTTGCGGTACGGCATCGCCGATCTCGACGGCAAGCAGCCGCCGTCGTATCGCGAACTGCTCGGCGGGCCCGTGCAGGCCCATCCGGCGATCGTCGCCTGAGGAGCGCACATGGGCATCCTGAAAGGCAAGGTCGCGCTCGTGACGGGCGCGGGGCAGGGCGTCGGCCAGGGCGTCGCGCAGGCGCTCGCGGCGGAAGGCGCGCACGTCGCGGTGGTCGGTCGTACCCGCGACAAGCTGCTCGCGACCTGCGAGGCGATTCGCGCGCGTGGCGGCGTGGCCGAGCCGTTCGTGTGCGACGTGATGAACGCCGCGCAGATCGTGGCGTGCGTCGACAGCGTCGTTGCGCGCTTCGGCGGCGTGCAGATCCTGATCAACAACGCGCAGGTCGTGCCGCTCGGCCGCCTGCTCGACGTAACCGATGCGGATTTCCTCGCGGGGCTCGAGTCGGGGCCGATCGCGACGCTGCGCATGATGCGCGCGTGCCATCCGCATCTGAAGGGCGACGGCGTGATCGTCAATTTCGCTTCGTCGGCCGCGGTGCGCTGGGATGCGTCCGGCTACGGCGCGTACGCGGCGACCAAGGAGGCGATTCGTGCGCTGACGCGCGCGGCTGCCTGCGAGTGGGGCGTGGACGGGATCCGCGTGAACGCGGTCGCACCGCATGCGTTGTCGCCGGGCCTGAAAGGCTGGGTCGAGGCGAACCCGCAGGAAGCCGCCGCGTTTTTCCGCACGATTCCGCTCGGCCGCGTAGGCGACTGCGAGCAGGACATCGGGCGCGCGATCGTGTTTCTGGCGAGCCGCGACGCCGCGTACCTGACGGGCGCGACGCTGCCGCTCGACGGCGGGCAGGCGTACTGGGGCTGACGACGCCGGCTGACGGCGGAGGCGCGCGGCACCGGCCGCGTGCCAATCATGATCCGGCAAGCGCGTGCACGCCTGCGCGCGGCGGCCGGCAAACCGGAATCGAAGAGAGGACGACATGGGTCGACTGGAAGGAAAGGTAGCGATCGTCACGGGCGGTGCGCGTGGCATGGGCGCGGCGACGTGCCGGCTGTTCGTCGCGGAGGGCGCGCGCGTCGTGATCGGCGATGTGCTCGATGCGGAAGGCGAAGCGCTCGCGCGCGAGCTCGGCGACGCGGCGCGCTTCATGCGGCTCGACGTCGCCGACGAAGCGAGCTGGGTGCGCGTGACCGAAGCGACGGTCGAGCAGTTCGGCCGTATCGACGTGCTGGTCAACAATGCGGCCGTGCTGACGTTCGGCGGCATCACCGAGCTGTCGAAACGCGATTTCGAGCGTGCGGTGTCGATCAACCTCGTCGGCACGTTCGTCGGGATCCGGACGATCGCGCCGCGCATGATCGCGCAGAGAAGCGGGTCGATCGTCAACATCTCGTCGGTGGACGGGCTGCGCGGCGTGAACGCACTGGCCGCGTATGTGTCGAGCAAGTGGGGCGTGCGCGGGCTGACGAAGGTCGCGGCGCTCGAACTCGGCCATCAGGGCGTGCGCGTGAATTCGATCCATCCGGGCGGCGTGAACACCGCGATGTCGAACCCGACCGGCGCGCCGCTCGAGGAAATCAACAAGCACTATGCGAACGTGCCGCTGCAACGCGTCGGCCTGCCCGATGAAATCGCGCGCGCGACGCTGTTCCTCGCGAGCGACGAAGCGTCGTACTGCAACGGCGCCGAGCTGGCCGTCGACGGCGGGATGGCGGCAGGCGCGTATTACCCCGGATTGCCGGGCGCACCGTTTTGAGCGGGTGGGCCTGCCGCACGTTCACGTCGGATGTTTGTGTACGCAACCTAATTCAGGGTTTGCCTGACTAGCGAAAACGTGAATTCGCACGGCCCGCGCGCTCGCTGGCTAAACGCGGGCGCGGCGGGCCGGATTTGCCGCTTCCGCGAAACCCTTGTTGGACGGCCGTCCCGGCCGTTTCACTCCCGAAACGTGCGCGATGGCGTTGTAAAAATAATTCACAGGCAACCGGCGTGCCGGTTCGCCGGCATGGTTGTTTCTTGTTGCAACGCAACGTTTGCCGAATAACGGCGATGGTATGCTGGTCGCCATGGAGTTGTACGGCAGGTTGCTTGCATGGCGAAACTCGCGTTCGCACCTTCTAACGAGACGTCACCTTCTCTCGCACGCATCGCGGCATCGACACGCGCTCCGCTCGCGTGTCCCGTCCTGCGCGCCGCCGCACCCTGCGCTCCAATCGCATCCCCCATCTCGCGGGCTCGCCCCGCACCCCCCATCCTCGCCCAATAATCTGGAGACACCCTCATGTCGCAAAACAATCTGGCCGAAGCGACACACGGCCCGCTGATCGCTCCGCCGGCTTTCGTCAAACATCGCAAGCTGATCGACTGGGTGTCGCGCATCGCGGCGCTCACGGAGCCCGAGCGTGTCGTGTGGTGTGACGGTTCGCAGGAAGAAAACGACGCGCTGTGTCAGGAGATGGTCGACCAGGGCACGCTCAAGCGGCTGAACCCGGCGAAGCGCCCGAACTCGTATCTCGCGCAATCCGATCCGTCGGACGTCGCGCGCGTCGAGGATCGCACGTTCATCTGCGCGGCATCGCGCGACGACGTCGGCCCGACCAACAACTGGATCGCGCCCGCCGAAATGCGCGAGACGCTCAACGGCCTGTTCCGCGGCTCGATGCGCGGCCGCACGCTGTACGTCGTGCCGTTCTCGATGGGCCCGCTCGGCTCGCCGATCGCGCACGTCGGCGTCGAGCTGTCCGACAGCCCGTACGTCGCCGTGAACATGCGGATCATGACGCGCATGGGCCGCGAGGTGTATGACGTGCTGGGCGAGGACGGCGATTTCGTGCCGTGCGTGCACAGCGTCGGCCATCCGCTCGAAGCCGGCCAGCAGGACGTTCCGTGGCCGTGCAATCCGGTCAAGTACATCGTGCATTTTCCCGAGACGCGCGAGATCTGGAGTTTCGGTTCGGGCTACGGCGGCAACGCGCTGCTCGGCAAGAAGTGTTTCGCGCTGCGTATCGCATCGACGATGGGGCGCGACCAGGGCTGGCTCGCCGAACACATGCTGATCCTCGGCGTGACGTCGCCGGCCGGCAAGAAATATCACGTCGCGGCCGCATTCCCGTCCGCGTGCGGCAAGACGAACTTCGCGATGCTGATTCCGCCGCAGGGCTTCGACGGCTGGAAGGTCACGACGATCGGCGACGACATCGCGTGGCTGAAGCCGGGCCGCGACGGCCGACTGTATGCGATCAACCCGGAAGCCGGCTTCTTCGGTGTCGCGCCGGGCACAGGCGTGAAGACCAACCCGAACGCAATCTCGACGCTCACCGAAAACGTGATCTTCACGAACGTCGCGCTGACGGAAGACGGCGACGTGTGGTGGGAAGGGCTGACCGACACGCCGCCCGCGAAGCTGACCGACTGGCAGGGCAACCCGTGGACGCCGGAAATCGGCAAGGAGACGGGCCGCAAGGCGGCGCATCCGAATTCGCGCTTCACGGCGCCGGCCGCGCAGTGCCCGTCGATCGACGACGAATGGGAAAATCCGGCCGGCGTGCCGATCGACGCGTTCATCTTCGGCGGCCGCCGTTCGACGACCGTGCCGCTCGTGACCGAAGCGCGCGACTGGGTCGAAGGCGTGTACATGGCCGCGACGATGGGTTCGGAGACGACCGCCGCGGCGGTCGGCCAGCAGGGCATCGTGCGCCGCGATCCGTTCGCGATGCTGCCGTTCTGTGGTTACAACGTCAGCGATTATTTCGCGCACTGGCTGAAGCTCGGCAAGCGGCTCGAAGGCGCCGGCGCAAAGCTGCCGAAGATCTACTGCGTGAACTGGTTCCGCAAGGATGCGAACGGCAAGTTCGTGTGGCCGGGCTTCGGCGAGAACATGCGCGTGCTGAAGTGGATGCTCGACCGTCTCGAAGGTACGGGCGGTGGCGGTGAGCATGCGTTCGGCGTGTCGCCGGCGTATGAGGACCTGCACTGGGACGGCCTCGATTTCACGCGCGAGCAGTTCGACGCGGTGACGTCGATGAACGCCGACGAATGGCGTGAGGAGCTGAAGCTGCATGCGGCGCTGTTCGACATGCTGAAGCTGCGCCTGCCGGCCGAAATGACCGACACGATGAAGAAGATCGAGCAGCGTATCGGCGCCTGACGGCCCGCATCGACGTTGTCGCTCCGACGTCCCGCCGCCGGCATTCGTTGCCGGCGGCGGGACGTTTTTGCATTTCCGCTTGTCGTCGAGCATGCCTTTCTTTGTCCGGTGCGGCCGGCGTCGCAGGATCCGTTTCGGCGACCCCGGCCGTATGGGTGAGTGCGGTAACGCACGGTTGCCGTCAACCGATCCTGGAAAATCGAAGCGGGTCGTGCTTGTTAGGGCAAGAAGGTCGCTTTATCGAGCCGCAATCAATATCGCCGCAGTCGAACCGAAGACTTGGGCGGCTATTAAATCGGGCGCTCCGTTTCCTTGCCGGTGAATTAGGCGGCGAAACACCAGGCGCCCTGATGAAGACGCATGGGGTGTCTCAATGATCGCTAAAACAATACATTGGCTCTCGAATGTGGTTAGTGGCGCACTGTCCGCATATCGATATGAGCGGCCGCGTTCGGCGTCGGCCGGATTGGGGTGGGCCATGCTTTTCATCGCGCTGTTCGTCGGCCAACCCGCGATCGGCCAAACCAATACGCCGGTGCCGGCAATCAACCTGGGCAGTGAAATCAACGACATCATAAACAAGAACGCCAACGATCCAACGCAAGCCATCAACAACTACATGGCCGGTCTCGCGGCGACAAACGCGCACTGGGTCCGGATCGATATCAACTGGGCGCGGATTCAGCCGTCACAAACCACGATCAACGTCAACGACCCCAACCCCGGGACCAGCAGCGGATTGAACTGGGGAGTGACGGACACGATCATCCGTGCAGCCCGCAACAATGGCCTTCGGGTACTGGGCCTGATATTGCTTACTCCGCCGTGGGCGGCCAGTTCGAAGTGCTCGAGCAGCTATCAACAAGCGAACGGAGTTTCATCCTGGTTATGCGCACCGGATCCGACGTTTTATACCAATTTTGCCCGTGCCGCGGCCAAGCATTACGGTAGCGACAGCTACGGTGGACAAATCGATGCTTGGGAAATCTGGAACGAGCCGAACTGCGGTATCGATTTCATGCCCCACGATCCGGTGCTGTATACGCAAATCCTGAAAAGCGCCTACCCGGCGATCAAGCAGGCTAATCCTGGAGCCTACGTGTATGCAGGGGGAAGCGCGGCATGTACGACATATCCGAACAATTCGAGCGGCACGCTGCCGTCGAACGGTGTGGTCGGACTCGTCAACTCGACCAATCCGAGTTACCCCGCGCCGACCCAGTGGGATCCGCGCGACTGGCTGGCCGTGATGTACGCGAGTGGCGCGCACGGGTATTTCGATGCGCTGGCTCATCACCCGTACTGCTATTTCGACGACTGGCAATCGGCTCAGGACCAATGCCCCAGCACGACGCTCAACACCACGTTTCCGCAATACTCGAATGCATTCAACATGATGTGGCACACCTTCCCGTCGCCGTCGTATGCGTGGCCGTCGAGTAGCGGCAACTCGTTTTCGAGTTACACGGGAACAAGCTTGCGCGATCAGATGAATACGGCGGGCGATGCCGCGAAGGCCATCGTTCTCACCGAATTCGGTGCACCCACGACCGGTACGGACGGCGCGACCAATTTCACGGGACAATTGGGCGGCTCGTCGACGCAATACACGAATGCCGATTTTCGGACCATGCAGAATGCGCCATTTCTGACGCAAGCGAACCAAGCGCGCGAATATCATGCGCTGATGGCATGGGTAGCGCAGCAACCGATGGGAGCATACGGACCGGTGTATGCGTACTGCTATTCCGACATGGCGTTGTCATTGCCGAACAGCACGAACATCTACGAGCCGTATTTCGGTATCGTGACGCTTGGCGCTGCGACGGGGTCCAACGGCACGCCTGGTTCCGCGAAAATCGAGGGCACGTCTCAGGTGAAGTCGAGTCAGTACTATCCCGCGTGGCCTGATTTCGGCATTAATGCCCGTGCGGCGGCAGCGGGCACTACCGGTTACGCGCCGATTGGCCCGGGCTGGTTCAATGCGTTGGGCAAGTAGGCGTATCGAACCGACCGCAGGGTCGCGCGTCCGGATTCGCACTTCACGACTCCGGACGTGCCGCACCCACTGGCCGAGGTGTCCGATTCGATAAAGAAGATTGATCTGTTTATGGGCGACTGACGATACGCATCGACGCTTCGATCGCGTCGCCTACTGCGCGCGGCAATGCGCAACGACTTCATCGACCGCACGCTGCACATCGCCGCGCCGGTAGCGCAGCAGCGCGCTGTCGGCGGGATCGGGCTCGTACGACACGACGTTGCCGCGCCCCGTGTAGATCGCGATGTCGGGCAACAGCGGATGCTCCTGGTCGAGCGACGGGACGTCCCGCGGATTGCCCGCCGCGCGGAAGAAGGCCGCGAAGTAGTCGGCGAAGCTGAGGTTCTCGTCGCCGACGAGGTAGGCCTTGCCTGCTTCGCCGCGCTGCAGCGCGCCCCAGATTGCTTCCGACAGCGATTGCGTCGAGATGAAGTTGCTGCCGCCGGCCGGCCCGAACACGGGCAGCCCCGCGAACCGGCCTTGCGCATAGCCCGTGTAGGCAGCGAACATCTCGTTGCGCAGCCCCGGCACCGACCCGACGACGAACGGCGCGTTGACGCTGCAGACGGCGAACGACTGCGTCGCGAGCGCGCGGACACGTTCGTCGGCGAGATGGCGCGAGCGCACGTACGGCACCGTGTCGACGAGCGCCGGCGCGACCTGCGGATAGAAGCTGCCGACCAGCACCGCGCGCTTCACGCCCGCGTCGCGCGTGAGCGCGAAGAAGCGCGGCACCGCGTCGACGTTCGCGCGCTCCCAGTGCGCGGCTTCGTCGGTGCCGGGCGGCAGGTGGCGGATGTCGTTGCCGGCCGCGAACACCACCGCGTCGAACGGCGCGAGATCGTCGCGCGTGAAGTTGCCGGCCACGTAATCGCGCAGCAGCACGTCGAACTGCGCGAGTGCGCTGCCGGGGGCGGGTGGCTTGCGTGCGGCGAGCGTGACGGGATTGCCCTGCGCGTGCAGGTGCAGCGCGGCATGGCCGCCGATGAGGCCGGTGCCGCCGACGATCAGGATCTTCATGGTGTCTCCGGTAGCGGCGTTTTCGTGCCGCGTGAAATGAACAGGCGGGCGGTGCCGCTCAGAAATTGAAGCCGTTGCCCGTGACGACGGGCATGTTGGTCCAGAAGCCGTTCGGGTCGCGATACCAGCCGGCCGCCGCGAGCGCGCCGCCGTCGACATGCAGCGTCGTGCCGGTGACCCACGCGGCGAGCGGGCTCGCCAGGAACAGCGCGGCACCCGCGATATCGCCGGCCGCGCCGAAGCGCCCGAGCGGGATCCAGCGCGGGATGTGCTCGCGATGCTCGGCCGCGACCATCGCGCTGACGGGCACCTGCGGCGTCTCGGTGGTTTCGGGGGCGATCTGGTTCACGCGAATGCCGGCCGGCCCGAGTTCGAGCGCGAGGCTTTTCGTGAAGCCGGTCAGCGCGGCCTTGAACGACGCGTACACGGTGCAGTTCGGAATGGCGCGAAAGCCTTCGATCGACGACACGCCGACGATGCTGCCGCCCGCGCCGCGCTTGCGCAGCAACGGCAGCATCGCGCGCGTGACGACGAACACCTGGCGCAGGTTCGCGTCGAACAGCCGCGCGATGTCGTCGTCGGTGCAGTCGTCGAACGGTTTCGCGATCTGCAGGAAGTCGCCCACATTGTTGACGAGCACGTCGAGGCCGCCGAAGTGCGCGTCGACGGTTCGTGCGAACGCATCGACCTGGTCGCGGCGCGTGACGTCGACGGTGCCGACGAGCGCGTCGATGCCCGCCGCCTCGAGCGCCTGGCGCACGTCCTGCGCGCGGGCCGGGTCGATCTCGGCTACCGCGACGCGCGCGCCGGCCGCGCCGAACGCTTCCGCACATGCACGGCCGATGCCCGCACCGCCGCCGGTGACCAGCACGGTCTTGCCGTTGAATGAAATCATCGATGAACTCCTTTGAACGGGAGGGCAGTGCGTCGCGTCACAGCGACGACACCAGTTGCGCGTTGTCGATCCGCAGCTCCGCACCGTTCACGAAACGCGATTCGTCGGACGCGAGGAACAGCACGAGATTCGCGACGTCCCGCGGGTCGCACATGCGTGCCATCGGATCGCTGCCGATGCCGAGCGCGGCCGGGTCGAGATCGGGCATCAGCGCCTGCGTCATCGGCGTCCAGATCCCGTCCGGATGGATCGAGTTGCAGCGGATGCGGTAACCGCTGCGCTTGCAGTGCACGGCGACGCTGCGCGCGAGCGCCGTCACCGCGCCTTTCGACCCGGTGTATGCGCACATCATCGGCAGCCCGCCGAGCGCGGCGACCGACGACATCATCACGATCGAACCCGGCGTGTCGTTGCCCTTCATCGCGCCGATCGCATATTTGCAGCCGAGGAAATAGCCGTCGGCGTTGGTGCGCATCACGCGCCGCCACGTGTCGAGGCTCGTGTCCTCGATCGAGCCGACCGGGCAGATCGCCGCGTTGTTGACGAGCACGTCGAGGCGGCCGAAGCGGTCGAGCGTCGATGCGATCGCCTGTCGCCAGCCGTCCTCGTCGGCGATGTCGTGGCGAACGAACAGTGCGGCGTCGCCGATCTCGCGTGCGAGCGCGCGGCCTGCATCCTCGTCGATGTCGGTCAGCACGACACGCGCGCCTTCGGCGGCGAGCAGCAGCGCATCCGCGCGGCCGACGCCGCTTGCCGCACCGGTGACCAGCGCGACCTTGTTTGCGACTCGATTCATGGTCGGTCGTTTTCCCTTGACGTTGAAAGAAGGCGGGCGCTCATGCGGCGCCCGGTGCGCGGCCGGCCTTGATCGCGTCGAGCGCGGCCGTGCCGTAGATCTGCGCGATCGTGTCGTCGACGCGCGGGTTGGTGCGCAGTTCGTGGCCGCCGTCGACCGCGAAACTCTGGCCGGTCACCCAGCCCGACTCGGGGCCCGCGAGATAGCGCACCGCATGCGCGATCGCTTCCGGTTCGCCGAGCGTGCCGAGCGGGATCTGTTCGAGAAAGCTGTCGACGAGCGCGCGGTTGTCGAACATCGGCGCCGTTGCTTCGGAGCGCGTGAGGCCCGGGCGCACCGCGTTCACGCGGATCTTCGCGCCGGCCAGTTCCTCGGCCGCGCCGCGCACGAGCGCTTCGAGCGCAGCCTTCGCGGTGCAGTACGCGGACAGCCAGCGGAAATTGATCCGCGCGGCCGTCGACGAGATGCAGACGATCGCGCCGCCGCCGCTGTCGGCGAGCCGCGGCGCGGCGTGACGGATCGCGGCGAACGCGCTGTGCAGGTTCAGGTCGATTTCGGCGCGGAAGGTGTCGGCGTCGTGCAGCAGCAGCGGCCGGAAGCCCGCACCGCCAACCGTCGGCACGACGATGTCGAGGCGATGGTCGAGCGCCCACGCGCAGTCGAGCGCGGCCTGCAGGTCGCCTTCGTCGCAGGCGTCGCCCGCGTGGATCGCGACGCGGCTGCCGGGCACCGCGTCGGTCAGTTGCCGTTGCGTGCGTTCGAGCGCGTCGCGGCGGCGGCCCATCAGCACGACGGCCGCGCCGTCGGCGACGAGCGCGTGCGCGCAGGCCGCGCCGATGCCGCCGGCGCCGCCCGTGACGAGTGCGGTGCGGCCGTCGAGGGGAGCAGCGGTGCGCATCGTTCAGCCCTCCAGCGGCAGGTCTTGCGACCAGTCGACGTGCAGCGTGCGCGCGGCGAAACGCCACGTGCCGCCGTCGAACACGCAGCGGTCGCGATAGCGCAGCCCCCAGTCGAGCTTGCGCTTCACGCCGTCGCGCACGTAGACGTGGCAGGCGACGCCATAGGTCTCGACGTCGGCCTCGCCGCCGTCGAGCGTCACGAGCTGGTTGTGCACGTGATGCTGGGTCGCGTCGTAGCGCTCGATCACGCGCATGCCCGTCACGATCGCGTCGCGATCGTCGAAGCGGAAGCCGGGGCCGGCGAGCTGCGCATCGGGCGTGAAGAGGGCGGTGAGTCGCGGCCAGTCGCGCCGGTCGACGGCTTGCGCGTAGCGGCACGCCAGTTCGTACAGCGCGTGGCGGGGATTCGAATCGGTCATGCAGTGCTCCCGTGGAAGAACGGAAAGAGTCGGCCGCGCCGCGAGTGCGGACGCGGCGGCATTGCGACGTCGAGGCGAAGGTTCGCATCGGAGCGATGGCGACTCATCATCCATACGGAGCAGGGCGAGGGTCGGGGAAAACACCGGGGCCGGGCGCCGCGTGCTGCACGATCGCGCCCGGATGGTGCGGCGCAGCGGCCGGCGTGCGACAGGCGTCTGACGATTGGCGCGGCCGGCCGCGACAGGCGTGCAACGCGCCGCGTCTCCTCCGCGTGTGCGAAGCCATCGCGCACGATGCTGCGATGCGACACGCCGTGCGCCCGCCGCTCAGCGTTTGCCCCTAGTCGAAATGGACGATGGCCGGCGGCCGGGCGCTGGCTACCGTGCAGTCATCCGGTGCCGCATGCGATGCACGCCGGACACGAACCGCACCAGCGGACAACCGGAGGGGACGACGATCATGAGACTGACGACTCGCAAGCTGTGCGTACTGGCGATGGGCACGTTCGCTGCCATGGCGATGGCGCGATACGGCGCCGATCAGGTTCCGTCGCCGCCGTATGCGGCCGGCATCCTGCAATGCCGCTCGGTCGACGCGAACGGGCTGCCGGCCGGCTGCGTGCCGATCGATCCGTCGCACTTCGGTTTCGCCGCGCTGCGCGGCATGTGACGTCGGCGCGGCCGCGCACCGCGCAGGCCGGCAGCCGTGGCGGCGCGATGGCGTACCGACGCCTTTCGCCACGACCACGTCGGAATCATCGCGCGGGCCGATCCCGTTTGACGCGAGCCGCGGCTTCAACCGGGCGCGGGACGCGTGCGTCGCGCACACGCACCGTCGCGCGCCCGTCCCGGCATAGGGGCATCGCGGCAACGTCGGCAACGGGCCGCCTGTCCGGCCCTCGCCGTATCCACCGCTTTCCATCGCTTCCCTCAGGTTTCCTACACGCTGACCCATTCCTCATGTCATCCGACTATTCCCTGACTCACCCCCTGAACATTCGCGACGTGCATCGCTGGGATGCCGAACACGATGTCGTGATCGTCGGTTTCGGCGCGGCCGGCGCCTGCGCGGCGATCGAAGCCGCGCGCGCCGGCGCCGACACGCTGATCGTCGAGCGCGCGTCGAGCTACGGCGGCACGAGCGCGCTGTCGGGCGGCGAGATCTACCTCGGCGGCAGCGGCGGCACGCCCGCACAGCGGCAGGCTGGCTTTACCGACGACACCGAGGATCTGTACCGCTACCTGATGCTGGCCGGCGGGCGCGACGCCGACGAGGCGAAGGTGCGGCTCTACGCGAACGAAAGCCTGGCGCACCACGACTGGCTCGTCGCGCAGGGCCTCACGTACAAGAACACGTTCATCGCCGAGCGGATCGTCGAACCGGAGACCGACGATTGCCTGATCTGGTCGGGCAGCGAGGAAGCCTGGCCGTTCAGCGAGGCCGCGAAGCCGTGCCCGCGCGGGCACACGCCGCAATGGCCGGGCTGGGGCGGCGGGCAGATGCTGATGCGGGTGCTGGCCGAACGCGTGGCGGCGCTCGGCGTCGCGACGCGTTACGACACGCGCGCGCTCGCATTGATCGTCGACGACGATGGCGCGGTGCGAGGCGTCGTGCTGCGCGCGTATGGCGAGACGGCATGCGTGCGTGCGCGTCGCGCGGTGATCCTGTGCGCGGGCGGTTTCGCGATGAATCGCGACATGGTGCGCCGCCATGCGCCGCAGTTCCTGCGCTCGGATGAGCCGATCGGCAGCCCCGGCGACGACGGCTCGGGCATCCTGCTCGGCCAGAGCGCGGGCGGCGCGGCGATCCACATGGACCAGGGCTTCGTCAGCCTGCCGTTCTATGCACCCGAATCGCTGATCCGGGGAATCTTCGTGAACGCGCGCGGCCAGCGCTTCATCAACGAGGACGGTTATCACGGCCGCACGGGTCATCACGCGTTCCACCAGGCCGGCGACCGCATCTACCTGCTCGTCGACCAGGCGACGTACCGCGAGCCGCCCGCGATTGCGCGGATCGGCATCGCGGCGGCCGGCGAAACGTGGGAGGAAGTCGAACGCGACCTGCAGATGCCGGCCGGCACGCTGACGGCGACTGTCGACGTCTACAACCGCCATGCTGCCGAAGGCGCCGATCCGCTGTTCCACAAGGCGGAGAAATGGCTGCAGCCGCTGATCGAGCCGCCGTTCGTCGCGCTCGATTGCCGGATCGACTACGCGTTCTATCCGCACTTCACGCTCGGCGGGCTCGACACGCTGCCGACCGGGCAGGTGGTCGACGCGGCGCGCGCGCCGGTGCCGGGGCTCTATGCGGCCGGCCGCACGACCTGCGGGCTGCCGCGCTGGGGCGCCGGGTACAGCTCGGGGTTGTCGCTGGCCGACGCGACGTTCTTCGGCCGGCAGGCCGGCCGTCACGCCGCGCAGGCGGGGTGCGACGCGCTGCGCAACGCCGCGTAGCGTTGGCCGGGTGGAAATGAACGACGCCCCGGGCAATCGTATTGCCTGGGGCGTCGTTTCGGCCACCCAAGTGCCCAAGTGCTTGAGCGGCTTAGCGACTCAGCGACTCAGCCGCTAAGCGGTCAACCAGACCAACCCGCCGTCAGCCGAGATCGAGCGCGTTCGTGAGATCGCCCGGCGGCGTCGCGCCGCGCGCGGCGAACGCCTTGTTGCGCGCGACCACGCCGTCGAGCGGCGCAAGCCCGTGCACGCGGCTGATGAAGCGCAGGATCGAGTTCGTGTCGTACAGCGTGTGATCGACGAAACCCTTCTTCGCGAACGGCGAGATCACGAGCGCCGGAATCCGTGAACCGGGGCCCCAGCGGTCGCCCACCGGCGGCGCGACGTGATCCCACCAGCCGCCGTTCTCGTCGTGCGTCATCACGATCACGGTGTTGTCCCATTGCGGCCCGCGCCGGATATGGTCGATCACCGTCGCGATGTGACGGTCGCCCGATTCGATGTCCGCGTAGCCCGCATGCATGTTCAGGTTGCCCTGCGGCTTGTAGAACGTGACGGCCGGCAGGCGGCCCGCGTCGATGTCGGCGATGAAGTGGTTGGTCGACGGCTCGTCGCCGAGCCCGGCGTCGCGCAGGTGCTTGCTGCGCGCATCGGTGCCGGGCGCGTAGTTCGCGAAATAGTTGAACGGCTGGTGGTGGTACTGGAAATCGGGCACGGTGCCCGTGTCGCGATGCTCGAGCGCGTACTGCCACGCGCCGCTGTACCACGCCCAGTCGATGTTCTTTTCCGACAGGCGGTCGCCGATCGTCGCATAACCCTGCGGCGGCATCACGCGATGGTCGGCCGGGTCCGCATACGCGGCGTTGCCCGGGTCGGGCGGCGGCACGTAGCTCGGCTGGTACGGCGGCGCCATCGTGTTCACGCCATAGCCGTCCGGCGTCAGCGGGCCGTCGCCCGCGAACTTCGGCGGGCCGTCGAGCGCGGACGCGGGCGAATCGTCGGCGAGCTTCAGGCGCGTGCCGGCCGGATCGTCGCCTTCGACCTTCGACAGCAGTTTCGCTGCATGCGGATGCTTGTGCGCGTCCGGATACAGCGGCGGCTGCGCGGAGATCAGGAACATATGGTTCATCCACGAACCGCCGAAGGCCGCCATGAAGAAGTTGTCGCACAGCGTGTATTGCCGCGCGAGGTTCCACAGCCGCAGCGTGTCGGCCGAATTGCGGTAATGGCCCATCACGAGGCCGCCCGAATCGGCCCACGCGGCGAACTGGTCGTTGCGGCCGCCCGCGATCTGCATCTGGTTCTGGTAGAAGCGGTGCCACAGGTCGCGCGTGATCACGCCGTTCGGCAGCGGCTTGCCCTGCGCGTCCGTGATCCGGAACGGCGCGTTCGGCAGCTTGTCGATGTCGCGCTCGGCGATCGCGTAGCGCTTGCCGTCCACTTCCTGCGCCTGCGGCACGAGCCCGCCCCAGATCTTCGGCAGCACGGGCAACGGCGTCTTGCCGTCGCGATCGAGCTGCTGCGCGTGCTCGGGCTGCACCTCGCTCAGCGGATGGCTTACGCCCGGGAAATCGCCGTACAGGTTCGCGAAGCTGCGGTTTTCCGCATAGATCACGACGATGTGCCGCACGCGCTGGCGCAACGCTTCGTCGACGCGCAGGTCGGCGGCGGAACGCGGCGCGCCGGTGGTTTCGCAGCCGCTGAGCGCGACACCCGCACCGAGCGCGGCAAGGCCGCCGAGCACGCGGCGGCGGTCGGGATCGGCAGGAAGGTCGTCGGGGCGATCGGGGGTGTCGTTCACGTCGTGGGTTCCTCGAATGGGCGGGTGGACGGGGCGTGATGCACGGCGGTGCCGCATCGGCTGCCGTGCCCAACGATGGAAGGCAACGGCCCGTATGGCGTATCGGCGCGCGCGATGCATCTGTCACAAAAATGTCACGAACGCGACTATAACGCGGCATCGGGGGCGGATGAAAGGTGTTTGTCGGACGATTCCCGTCGCGCTGCGGGCGATGCGCGACGCACTCGCGCGAACTAGACTTGAATCAGGGGCGGCGCGTCGCGGCGTGCCGCCCGGGCGAGGATTGCCCGGCGATGCCGGCCGACGGCGTTGCCGCGGCATCGTTGATGCGCAGGAGCGAGGCGAGATGGCACGCATGACTACCGCTGCCGCATGGCCGCCGACGCCGCGCGCGGGCTGCGCGCGTAGCCACGCACGTCCGCCGTGTCGCGGCAGCGCAGCGTAGCGTCGCGCGCATGTCCGGCCGGATGCCATGGACAGGAAATTCGACTACCCGGGATTGCTGATCGCGGCGGGCTTCTTCGTGCTGTTCGCCGCGCAGTTGCTGATGTTGCGTCCGTCGTCGGCGTCGATCGCGTACAGCGATTTCCACCGGCTCGTCGCCGCACGGCTCGTCGACGATCTCGAAGTCGGCCCCGCATCGATCTCGGGCACACTGAAGATGCCGCAGGCCGGCGCGATGCTGCCGGCGTCCGACGCCTCGGCCGTGCAGCAGGCCGGCGCGCCGTGGCGGTTCACGACCAACCGCGTGAGCGACGAACACCTGACCGACACGCTGACCGCGGCCGGCATCCGCTATCACGGCGCGCCCGACACGAGCTGGATGGCATCGCTTGCCTCGTGGCTGCTGCCGCTCGTGCTGTTCGTGTTCATCTGGAACATGATGCTGCGCAAGCGCGGCGGGCTGCAGGATTTCACCGGGATGGGCAAGAGCCGCGCGCGCGTGTACGTGCAGCAGGAAACCGGCATCACGTTCGACGATATCGCGGGCATCGACGAAGCCAAGGCCGAACTGCAGCAGATCGTCGCGTTCCTGCGCAACCCCGAACGCTACCAGCGGCTCGGCGGCAAGATCCCGAAGGGCGTGCTGATCGTCGGCGCGCCCGGCACCGGCAAGACGCTGCTCGCGCGCGCGGTGGCCGGCGAGGCGGCCGTGCCGTTCTTCTCGATCAGCGGCTCGGCGTTCGTCGAGATGTTCGTCGGCGTCGGCGCGGCACGCGTGCGCGACCTGTTCGAGCAGGCGCAGCAGAAGGCGCCGTGCATCGTGTTCGTCGACGAGCTCGACGCGCTCGGCAAGGTGCGCGGCGTCGGCCCGATGTCGGGCAACGACGAACGCGAGCAGACGCTCAACCAGTTGCTCGTCGAGATGGACGGCTTCCAGGCCGGCTCCGGCGTGATCATCATGGCCGCGACGAACCGGCCGGAGATCCTCGATCCCGCGCTGCTGCGGCCGGGCCGCTTCGATCGCCACATCGCGATCGACCGGCCCGACGTGAACGGCCGCCGGCAGATTCTCGGCGTGCATGTGAAGCGCGTGAAGCTCGCGGCCGACGTCGATCTCGGCGAGCTGGCATCGCGCACGCCGGGCTTCGTCGGCGCCGATCTCGCGAACGTCGTCAACGAGGCCGCGCTGCATGCGGCCGAACTCGGCAAGCCGGCGATCGGGATGGCCGACTTCGACGAGGCGATCGATCGCGCGCTGACGGGCCTCGAACGCAAGAGCCGCGTGATGAACGCGCAGGAGAAGCTGACCATCGCGTATCACGAGGCCGGCCATGCGCTCGTCGCGGAAAGCCGCGCGCATTGCGACCCGGTGAAGAAGGTGTCGATCATCCCGCGCGGCGTGGCGGCGCTCGGCTATACGCAGCAGGTGCCGACCGAGGATCGCTACGTGTTGCGCAGAAGCGAACTGCTCGACCGGATCGATGCCTTGCTCGGCGGGCGCGTTGCCGAGGAACTCGTGTTCGGCGACGTGTCGACGGGCGCGCAGAACGATCTCGAACGCGCGACCGCGATGGCGCGCCACATGGTCATGCAGTACGGGATGAGCGAGAAGATCGGGCTCGCGACGTTCGACGACGGCGATGTGCGCCAGGGCATGCCCGGCGCGTGGCATGCGGGCGACGGGCGCTGCAGCGAGCACACCGCGCGGATGATCGACGACGAGGTGCGCACGCTGCTCGCCGACGCGCATGCGCGGGTCGCGATGACGCTCGGCGAACGCCGCGATGCGCTCGAACGCATCGCGCGACGGCTGCTGCAATCCGAGGTGCTCGAGCGCGAAGCGCTGCAGGCGCTGATCGACGGGCGCGTCGAACCGTCGTCCGCGGCGCCGGCCGCACCGGCACCGGACGACGAAGCCGGCGCACGCGGCGGCGCGATCGAAACGGAGCACGCGTCCGCGGTCGAGCGCGATTTCGTCGCATACGGGCCGCCACGCGAACCCGAGCGCTGAAGGTGCCGCGAACCTGCGGGCGGCGCGCATCGATGCGACTGCGTGCCGGCATTCCTTTCCCAGTTGATCCGCGCGGAGTCGCCATGAGCGAGGCGCACATATCGGTCGATGTCGCGCAGCAGGCGCGCTTCTGTTTCGAAGTGGTGTTTGCCGGCACGACGCTGTCGCCGGTGCTCACCGACGAACCGCCGCCGCTCGGCGAAGGACGCGGGCCGAATCCGATCCGGTTGCTGGCCGCGGCGGTCGCGACCTGTCTCGCGGCGAGCCTGCTGTTCGCGCTGGAAAAGCAGCATGTCGATCCGCAGCCGATTGCCGCACACATCGACGTCGACATGGTGCAGAACGAAGCGGGCAGGGTGCGCGTGGGCGCGATGTCGGTACGGCTGTCGATCGGCAGGACGTGGGCCGATCTCGCGGCGGCGACGCGCGTGCTCGATCAGTTCGATGCGTACTGCGTATTGACGGAGAGCCTGAGAGAAGGCATTCCGGTGTCGGTCGATCTGTGCGATGTGAGCGGCGCGGCGCTCGAATACGCGGCGACGGACGTGTGAGCGCGCGTCAGGATTCGGCCGCGGCCGCGACTTCGGCCGCTTCGGCGAGCGCGTCGAGAAAGCGCGTGCGCCACCAGTGCACGTCGGTCTTGCGCAAGATCGCCATCAGCGCCGCATGACGCTGGCGGCGCTCCTCGAGCGGCATCGCGAGCGCACGCTGGATCGCCTGCGCGGTGCCTTGTGTGTCGTATGGATTGACGAGCAGCGCCGACTTCAACTGCTCGGCCGCGCCGGCAAAACGCGACAGCACGAGCACGCCCGGATCGGCCGCGTCCTGCGCGGCGAGAAATTCTTTCGCGACGAGGTTCATCCCGTCGCGCAGCGGCGTGACGAGCGCGACGCGGCTCGCGCGATAGAGGCCCGGCAAGCGCTTGCGCGCGACGGTGCGGTGAATGTAGCGCATCGGCATCCATTCGAGTTCGCCGTAGTCGCCGTTGATCGCGCCGCACAGGCTGTCCATCTCGCGCCGCAGGTCGTCGTATGCGCCGAGATTCTCACGGCTCGGCGCGGCGATCTGGATCAGCGTCGCGCGGTCGCGGTTCTCCGGATACTGTTCGAGCAACTCGCGGAACGCATGCACGCGCTGCGGCAGCCCTTTCGTGTAATCGAGCCGGTCGACGCCGACCAGCAACTGGCGCCGCGAATATTCGTCGCGCATCCGCTCGAACATGTCGAGGCCGTCGCGGTCGCGCGCAAGCGCCTCGAACTCGTCGACGTTGATGCCGATCGGGAACGCGCCCGCCGACAGCGTGCGGCCGAATGCACGCAGCCGGCCGTCCGGCAGCCGCGCGGCGCCGGCTTCCGCTTCGACGTAATGCTCGAAGTGGAGCAGATCCGACTCGGTCTGGAAGCCGACGAGATCGTATGCGAACAGCGAGCGCATCAGCCATTCGTGTTCCGGGATCGCGGCCATGATCGGCGGCGGCGGCATCGGGATGTGCAGGAAGAAACCGATCGGATTCGTACAGCCCATCGCGCGCAGCTCGGCGGCGAGCGGAATCAGCTGGTAGTCGTGGACCCAGATGGTGTCGTCGGGACGCAGCAGCGTGCGCAGCTTGCGCGCGAACAACTGGTTCACGCGCCGGTAGCCGTCGGCGAAGCGGCGGTCGAACTGCGCGAGATCGAGCCGGTAGTGAAACACCGGCCACAGCACGTTGTTCGAATAACCGAGGTAGTAGGCGTCGTAGTCCTGCGGGTCGAGATCGATCGTCGCGAGCTGGATGCCGCCGACGTTCTGGATCTGCACGTCGTCGCCATGCGCGGGCTGGTCGTCGCTGCCGCGCAGCTTTCCGCTCCAGCCGAACCAGACGCCGCCGGACTCCTGCAGGCTGTCTTTCACGGCAACGGCGAGCCCGCCGGCCGCGGCTTTACGGGGATCTGCAATGCGATTGGATACGACGACGAGTCGGCTCACCAGCTCTCCTGACGATTGTTGGGGGAAGGTTCGTGCGGCCGTGGCGCGAGAAGCTGACGCCGCCATCGGCACGCGGTGTGCGAAGCGATGGGGCCGCAATACGATCGGACGGGAGTCAGGGCACGCGATTCGCCGTCCGAACGCGGAGTGCTTTTTTAAGCATACTCGTCATTCGTTCGTTTTAAAAGTCTGCGTCGGCGAGCGATGCGCGAGCGAACGCAGCGTTTTCTCCATGTCGCCGGTGTGGCAACGCGCGATACATGGCCGGGATCGAAACTTGCGCAACGCTGCAAACGCGGCGTGCGCGACGGCATGCGGAGGACGGGCATCGCGCGCGATCGTCCGTGACGATGCGCATTGCCGGACACGCGCACGATGCCGCGCCGGTCGGTAGAAACGACCGGCGACGACGCGGCTGCGCCGATGCGCGAGCTACACGCGCGCGTGCCGCGAACCGGAAAGGAGACGTGCAATGGCGCGCGTGCGAACAGATCGAGCCGGACGGTGACGATGCACGGCGCATCGCGCGGTATGCGCAAGCGTGACGCAGGCGGACCGGCGAAACCGCGTGCGCATCGTCGTCTCCTTGCGGTATCCGTTACGCGGCGGCCGGTTGCCAGTGATGCGCGGCGGGTTCCTGCGCGTGCGCGCCCGACGACGTCACGTGCGTGCCGGACGGCATCCGGAACGCGGCGACCGTTTCGGACAGCTCGCGACCTTGCGCTTCGAGCGATTTCGATGCGGCAGCGGCCTGCTCGACGAGTGCCGCGTTCTGTTGGGTCGTCTCGTCCATCTGCGTGATCGTCAGGTTCACCTGGTCGATGCCGCGGCTCTGCTCGGCCGACGCGGCCGCGATCTCGCCCATGATGTCCGTCACGCGCGCGACGGCCTGCGTGACGTCCGACATCGTCTTGCCGGCTTCGCCGGCCAGCGCCGAGCCGTCGCGGATCGTCTGCACCGACGCGGTGATCAGTTCCTTGATCTCCTTTGCCGCCGTCGACGAGCGTTGCGCGAGACTGCGCACCTCGCTCGCCACGACCGCGAAGCCGCGGCCCTGTTCGCCCGCCCGTGCCGCTTCGACGGCCGCATTCAGCGCGAGGATGTTGGTCTGGAACGCGATGCCTTCGATGATGCCCGTGATGTCGGCGATCTTCGACGAGCTCTGGCCGATTTCCGTCATCGTGTCGACCACGCGGCCGACCACCGAGCTGCCGCGATGCGCGACATCCGACGCATTCGCGGCGAGCGCGCTCGCCTGTTGCGCGTTCTCGGCATTCAGCCGCACCGTCGACGTGAATTCCTCCATCGTCGCGGCGGTTTCCTGCAGCGACGCGGCTTGTTCCTCGGTGCGCTGGCTCAGGTCGAGGTTGCCCGACGCGATCTCGCTCACGGCATGCGCGATGCTGTTCGATGAGTCGCGCACGCGGCCGACGATGCCGATCAACCGCTCGTTCATCGTCCGCAGCGCTTCGAGCAGGTCGCGGGTCTCGTCGTTGCCGCTGACGTGGATGCGGCTGCCGAGATCGCCGTTCGCGACCGTGCGCGCGACGTCCACGGCCGAGCCGATCGGCACCGTGATCTTGCGTGTCAGCCACAGGCCGCCGCAGGCCGCGACCGCGACCGCGATCAGGCAGATGCCGGCCAGCAGGTTGCGCTCCATCGCATAACGATCCGCGAATTGCTGGGCGAGCGCGAGTTCGCGTTCATGCGTATAGCTCGCGTAGGCATCGGTCGCGCGCACGAGCTGCGCGAGCAGCGGGCGGCAGTTGTCGTCGATGTCGGCGGTCGCCTCTTCCTTCTTGCCGGCTTGCGCGAGCCCGACGATACGCAGCGCGACGGGCCCGTAGCTGGATTCGATGCGGGCGATGTTGCCCACCAGTTCGCGCGCGCGATCGGAGGTGTCGGTCGCGTTCGCCATCATCTCCTTGAGCTTCGCGAGATGCTCCTGCACGTCCTTGTGCGCCTGGTTCACCTCGGCCAGTTCGAGCTCGAGATCGGACGGTTTGGTCACGAGCACGATGTTGCGCGCCGCGATCGCGCGCCGGTCGACCGCGGTTCGGATTTGCGCGGACTGGTTCGCCCGCGCGTTGATGCCGTTCATGTAGCGGGAAAACTCGGCGTTCGTATCGGATAGCGCCTTGAGTGCCACGCCCGACACGATCACGACGACCGCGGCGAGCAGGCCGAAGCCGCCGAGGAGTTTTGTCTTGATGCTCATTCTGGCGATATTCACGTTGTGCCTCTGCGCGTGTGGTTGGCAAATTGAATTTATTGTTCGACCAGATACGGGCTCGTGCCGGCATTAACGGGTATACCGAATGATTCTTTACCCTTCGAAAACCCTGATATTAGTTTTTTTAGCGCTGGAATCCTTTTTGGGCGGGTTTGCTCGAACCTGGGGAGAAAGAACCGAGGCGCCCGTGATTCAAAGGTTTATACGTGGAATTTGAAGCCGGTTTTATCCGGCGAGGCAAAAGGGATCTTTTTGCTAATAATCGTCTGATGAATTTGTTTCTATTTATGGGTGAATAAAATGAAATTCCATCGCGCTCTAATTGGGGAGGGAACCGGTGCGCGTCGTCGGTATGTGTCGCGCGATGGGCGGCATTGTCCGGAAAACGGAAATCCGTGGCGGAGTGGGGGCGCCGCAAAGCGGCCCGCGGCGGGCGCCGCGGGCCATGAGAGGGTCAGAACGTGGTGCGCAACCCGGCCATCACGCTGCGGCCGCCTTCCGGCGCGAGGCCGCGCACGACCGAGGTCGAATAGCGGATTTCCTGGTTCGTCAGGTTGTCGCCGCGCAGGTACGCGAGCCAGTGCGTCGCACCGACGCGGAACTTGTAGGTCAGCATCACGCCGAGCGACGTGTAGCCGTCCGTCGAAAAGTCGTTGTCGGGCACGCGATGCTGCGACCACGCATGCGTGACCTGCGCGCGCGCGCCGAACGGGCCGTAGCCGTAGTCGGCCGCGAGTGTCGTGCGCAGCGGCGCGATGCGCGGCAGCGGCTGGCCCGTATCGACGTTGCGTGCGTGCGTATAGTCGGCCGTCAGCTCCAGGTCGACCGTATGGCCGCGCCGCGCGAAGGCGCGCCACTTGCCGTCCAGCTCGATGCCGTAGAACTCGGCGCGCACGCCACGGTAGATCGCCTCGTTGAGCGAACCGTCTGTACCGGGCGCGACCGGTTCGCCGTCGTCGTTCACCACGCGGCCCGTGTTGTACTCGGTCAGGTAGTTCGAGAAGCGGTTGTAGAACACGCCGACGCTGCCGCGATTCGGCCCGCTCGCGTAGCGCAGCGACAGGTCGGTCGACACAGCCTTTTCCTTCGATGCGTTCGGGTTGCCGATCAGGAACTGGCCGGTCGCATCGTGCGGGCCGTTCGAATACAGCTCGTAGAAGGTCGGCGCGCGTTCGGTGTATGCGACGTTGGCCGCCACCGACCACACGGGCGTCAGCGAGAACAGCGCGCCGGCCGAGACGCTGCCGGCATTGAAGTCGCGCGGCTGCGCTCCCGCGAATTTCTCGACGCCGGCCGGATCGGGATCGACCTTCACGTGCTCGAAGCGCCCGCCGAGGCTCAGCTTGAGCGCCGGGACGACCTGCCATTCCTCGAGGCCGAACAATGCGACGCTGTTCGTGCGCGTGGACGGCACGAGCAATTCGTCACCGAGCGCCGAGAACGTGTTCTGGCCGAACTGCACGCCGATCGCGCCTTCGAACGGGCCGATCCTGCGATGCCGCGCCTCGATGCGCGCCTCGTAGCCGCGGTTGCGGAAGGTGGTGGCCGTCTCGCCGTTGTCGACTTCCTTGTGGCGATAGTCGGTGTACGCGAAGTCGAATTTCAGCTTCGTGAACGGCCCGCTCAGGTTGCGTATCTCGGAGGCGAGCGCGAGCCGTTCCTGGCGCATCCGCAGGCGCACGTCGTCCTCGGCGACGGAGCCGTAGTTCGACTCGTAGCCGCTGTACGACAGACCCGCGAAACCGTCGGCCCACGTGTACGACGCGCCGACCGCGCCGCCATGCACGCGGCCGTCGCTGTTCGGCACGTTGCCGTACGGTTGCGGCGTGTCGGGGCCGTCGATCGCGCGTTGCTGGCTGCTGCGCGCATAGCCGGGAATCCGCAGCTTGCTCGTTTCGCGGTCGAACGCGTCGACATGGAACGCGAAGCGGCCGTTGCCGCCTTCGACCTGCGCGGCGCCCGCGCGCACCGAATTGGCGCCGCCGTAGCGCGCGTCGAGCGCGCCCGTCACGCCTTCGATCGCCTCGCGCGGAATCCGGTTGTCGATCGTGTTGACGACGCCGCCCACAGCATTGCCGCCGTACAGCAGCGCGGCCGGCCCGCGCACGATTTCGACGCGCTCGATCGACAGCGGATCCTGCGGCACCGCGTGGTCGTACGACAGCGACGACGCGTCGTAGGCGGCGACGCCGTTCTGCAGCAGCCGGATCCGGTCGCCGTCCATCCCGCGGATGATCGGGCGGCCGACCATCGGCCCGTAGGTGGTGGTCGATACGCCGGGCAACCCGTTCAGCGTCTCGCCGAGCGAATCGGCCTGGCGGCGCGTCAGCGCGTCGCCGGACAGTTGCGCGGTCGGCGAGATCAGGTCGGTGTCGCCGAGCGGGTTCGCGGTCACGAAGATCGGCGCGAGCGCAGTGGTTTGCGTCGGTGTCGGCGAGGCGGGCGTATCGGCCTGCGCGTGCGCGACGGCGGCGAACAGCATCAGCGAGACGGGCGAGAGCGGGCGAAGCGGTAGACGAGGGAGGTCGCGCATGGTCGGTGAATCAATTGGAATGGGTTGGAATCCGATCGGAAGGCGAGCCATGCGGGTCACGGCTGGATACGATATATTGTTGCGTCTGCGGCGCGCAGTGACCCGTCTGGATATGACTCGGCGTAACCCGGCCACCGGGATGAAACGGCTTCAGGTGGGCGAGAACGAAAAATGATATGTTATATCATTTCAAATTCCAAGCAAAACGGCGGCCGGCCACAGGGTTTCCGACAAACGGCTGAAATGGCTGCGAAAGCAGAGGCGGGCCGTCGACCCGGCGGCGCAGCGGCGGCTTGCGCGACACGTCCCGCCATGAATCCGCCGCCGGCGCGCACGATTCCTGCCCCGTTGACACGTATCAATGCGTTCCGGTTTCGAGCCCGGATACTGGTGCGCTCATCGACCAGACAGGAGCGACGCATGACTCAAACCATGAAAGCGGCCGTGGTGCACGCGTTCGGCGAGCCGTTGCGCATCGAGGAAGTGCCGATCCCGACGCCGGGCCCCGGCCAGATCCTCGTCAACATCAAGGCATCGGGCGTCTGCCATACCGACCTGCACGCAGCCGACGGCGACTGGCCCGTGAAACCGTCGCTGCCGTTCATTCCCGGACACGAAGGCGTGGGTGTCGTCGCGGCGGTCGGCGCGGGCGTCACGCACGTGCGCGAGGGCGACCGCGTCGGCGTGCCCTGGCTCTACACGGCTTGCGGCCACTGCGAGTACTGTCACACCGGCTGGGAAACCCTCTGCCACGGGCAGCAGAACACCGGCTATTCGGTCAACGGCAGCTATGCGGAATACGTGCTGGCCGATCCCGACTACGTCGGCCAGTTGCCGGCGCAGGTCGCGTTCGACGAGATCGCGCCGATCCTGTGCGCGGGCGTCACGGTCTACAAGGGCATTCGCGTCACCGATACGCGCCCGGGCCAGTGGCTCGCGATTTCCGGTATCGGCGGGCTCGGCCACGTGGCCGTGCAATACGCGCGTGCGATGGGCCTGCACGTCGCGGCCGTCGACATCTCGCCCGACAAGCTCGCACTCGCGCGCGAGCTGGGTGCCCAGCTGACGATCGATGCGTCGATCGACGATCCCGCGAAAGTGATCCAGAAGGAAATCGGCGGCGCGCACGGCGTGCTCGTCACGGCGGTGTCGCGCAGCGCGTTCGCGCAGGCGCTCGGGATGGTGCGGCGCGGCGGCACGGTGGCGCTCAACGGTTTGCCGCCGGGCGATTTCCCGCTGCCGATCTTCTCGAGCGTGCTGAACGGCATCACGGTGCGCGGGTCGATCGTCGGCACGCGGCGCGACCTGCAGGAGTCGCTCGATTTCGCGGCGGACGGGCTGGTGCGCGCGCATATCCATCGCGACCGGCTCGGCAACATCAACGACATATTCGCGCGGCTGCGCGAAGGGAAAGTCGACGGTCGTATCGTGCTCACCGACATGCACTAAAGCGCATTCGGGCCCGCTGCCGCGACGCGACGGACGTCGCGGCAGCGCTGCGCTCATGCGTGCATCACGGCGCGAAGAACACGTCGGTGCGGTTCGTCAGGTTGCCCGCGTTGGTCTGCACGAAGAACGGATGGAACGACGACGAAGGCATCACGTCGAGCCCCTGGTAGTCGCCGATGAAGAAGCCTTCCGCGTTCGGCGCGAGCTTCATGTCGAACGGGCCGCCGACGCGCCGCTCGTCGGCGAACGTCGTGCCGCCGTCATGCGAGATCTTGCGCCAGAAACCGGTCGGCAGCGTCGTCGTGTTGCCGGCCTGCAGGTCGCGGAAGTCGTAGTAGGTGACCATCACGGCGCCCGTGTTGTCGACGCGCACCGACGGATTGAACGCGGGGCGCCCGGTCGGCGTATTCAACTGCTGCGGCGTGCTCCACGTCGCGCCGCCGTCCTTCGACGTCGATACGGCGATCTCGTCATACGTGCCGCCGTTGAAGCGGCTGTCCTGCCACACCACGTAAAGCTGCCCCGAGGCCGGATCGATCGCGGGTTCCGGAATGATGTCGCCGGTGCGCACGGGCTCGCCGGTGTTCGGATCGGTGACGCCGACCGTCTGCAGCCCCGCGATCACCTGCGGCTTCGTCCACGTCGCGCCGTCGTCGGTCGACTTGATGAACGTGACCTTGCCGGCTGCCTTGCTGAACGGCGGCTGGATCAGGTCGAAGAAGTCGTAAAGCGTGCCGCTCTTCGGATCGACGACGATCTGGTTGCCGATCGTCTGCTGACGCGACGGCACGTTGACGATCACCTTCGGGGCGCTCCATGTCTTGCCGCCGTCGGTCGTCTTCGAGAACAGCGTCGGCCCGCGATATGCGTGCGTGTGCAGGTTCGCGTACGGGTTGCCGTTCGGCAGCTCGAGGCGGTCCCACACCGCGTAGGCCGTGCCGGCCTTCACCGGGTTCGCCGTCACCGATTCCTTGTCGTTGAAGAACTGCGTCGTCGGTTCGTCGTTCGCGATCAGCACGGCCGGGCTGCTCCAGGTCTGTCCGCCGTCGGTCGACACCGACGCGGCCACCGCGTTGGCATTGTTCGACTGGTTGAACGAGATCGATACCGAATACGCGGTGCCGTCCGGCCCGAACGATACCCACGGATCGGACGCGCGCTCGTACTTCAGCCCGCCCGGCGCGCATGCGCTGAACGGCTGCGGCGTGCGGGCCCAGGTCGCGCCCGCGTCGAACGTGTAGCCGGCGACGAGCCCGTGGGCACCGCCGTTCGACCAGCGGTCCTGCTGCCACACGCCGATCATGTTCATCGGGTTCGCCGGGTTGACCGATAGCCAAGGTTCGACCTCGGCGTTCACGTAGTTCGTGCCGGGGCCGCCGATGGTGCAGGCGGCGAACGGGCTCGGGCCGGACACGACCACGGGGTCGGCATGCGCGGCCGCCGCAGCGGCCATTGCCACGGCCGCCGCGGCGGACAGGCGGGTGAGGCGGGTCAGGCCGGTGACAAGCGGATGGGATACGGTCGAACGTCGCATGGACTGCTCCTCGTTGACGTGCGGTGGCGATGGCGCGGCATGGAGCGGCACGTCGCGCACCGGTACGCGGCGGCAACGGATGCCGTGCCGCGCGTCGGATCGTGTCGTTCAGGAAGCCGTTTCGGTCATCGCAATCCGCGTGTGCTGGATGCCGCCAGCACGTCGGTCAAGACACCTCTTCGTTTTCATTGCTTGTCGGGTGCGTCCAGGGAGGCGGACGCGACGGGAAGGCCAGTCCGTGCATACGGCGAATGCGTCGAAGTGGATTGAATGTAGGCGATCGGTATGCGGCGAGGCAGGCGATTTTTTGTAACAGTACGTAGCCGGAAAGCGTTGCCGAAACAGCGCTTCCGGGGCGCAAGATTTTCCGCCGGAAAGTTCGGAAACCGAATCGAAAGAACGAATCGAAAGCACGAATCGGAATCGCTATCGATTACGCGGATTCGTGCCGATGCGGTGCGCGGTCGGCTCGGTTCAGCGTTCGGCCGGAAAGCGATCCTGCAACGCATGCAGCCAGCGCGCGACGACGTCGAGTTCGGCGTCGGAAAACCCGTCGCACAGCTTGCCGTTCAGCTCGCGCAGCAGCACGCGCGCGCGCTTGAGCGCCGCCTGGCCGTCGTCGGTCAGGTACAGCCGCGTGGCGCGGCCGTCATCAGAATCGGCGTGACGCGTGATCAGGCCGGCCTTTGCCATGCGGTCGGCGAGGCCCGTCATCGCGGACGGCGCGAGCTGCAGCGCGGCGCCGACTTCGCCGATCAGCGCGCCGTCCTGCTTCGCGAGACAGAACAGCGCACCAGCCTGCGCGGCGCTCGCGCGCGTCTCGGTTTCGGCCTTGCGGTCGATCCAGCGCTGCACGCGCCGCTGGCCGATGTTCAACATGAAAAACAGTCGTCGGTCTTCGCTCAAGCTGGGTTCCCGGCTGCAATGGAAAGGGAGGGGCGGCCCGCGGTGCGTGGTGCGTCGAGTGCCCGCGCGAGCCAGTCGGCCACGTCGGGCCACAGCACGGTGCCGGGCCGACTGCGAAAGAAGCCCATGTGCCCGACCGGGCCGCTGCCCGCCGCGCGCGGATCGATCTGGCGGCGTTCGACCGGCGCGCGGGTCAGATAGCTTACCAGCAGGCCGATCGCGGCCGGGTTCGCCCACGGATCGTCGTCGAAGCCGAGCGCGAGAATCGGCAACTGCTGCTTCGCGAAGCGCTCGGCCGCGCCGAGCGTCGGATCGTCGAAGAAATAATGCGGCAGCGTCGTCCAGCGGCTCCATTCGCGGAACACGCCGGCCGGCATGTCTTCGCCGAGCCCGAGCCGCTTGCCGGGCACGTAGCCGAGCAGCGCCGACATCAGCGGGCCGAGCACACGCAGGATCAGCCGCACCTTCACGCGTTCGGCCGCCTGCGTGATCAGTCGCGTGCTGCCCGCATGCGCGGCGACGAGCACGGCCGCGCGCAGGTGCGGCGTGGCGGCGGACAGCCCGATCGCGTGCCCGCCGACGCTGTGCCCGACCGCCAGCAGCGGCACCCCTTCATAGGCCTGCCGCGCCCACGCGGTCGCGGCACCCACGTCAAGCTCCATCCAGTCGCGCATGCGGGCCTGCAGCGCACCCAGGCGCGCGGGCCGCGATGCACCGATGCCGCGATAGTTGTAGGTAAGCGCAGCGAAACCGCGCTCGGTCAGGAAGCGCGCGAAGCCCGCATACAGCCGCTCCGGCACGGCCGTCGCCGGATGGATCAGCACCAGCGCGCGCGGCGCCGCGTCCGGCGTCCACAGCGTGCCGTGCAACGCGTAGCCGTCGGCGGCGGAAAACTCGATGGGTTGGGAGGTCATGGCCGTCCTCGTTCCGGATGGTTATTTCGTATGCGAAATATAGTTCGGGATTTATTTCGCGCACGAAATATCTGTCGAGGATTCATTCGAACCGGGTTCACGGACGGGCGGCGGGCGGCATCTGGCGATACCGGTCACGTCATAAAATATTTGCATCTTTGCATAGAAGAATATTGCGTTTGTTTCATGGTGCGGATCGACGTATCTTCACCGGTTCCATCCGTTCCGCCGGCCGCCGGGCACGGCGGATCACGTGGCGCCGCGATCGCGCGGGCGCCCGCCAACCTTCCGGGAGATCACGTTGCTGAGCCGAATCGTCACGGCACTCTTGCTGGCGCTTGCCGCGCAGCCAGGCATGGCCAAAGACACCGTCACGCTGCGCGTCGGTGAACAGAACTACTTCAACATCCAGGCGTCGATGGAGGCATCCGGCGTGCTGAAGGACCTGCCTTACACGATCGAGTGGAAGCATTTCCAGGCCGCCGCGCCCGTCGCCGAAAGCCTGAACGGCAATGCGATCGACGTCGGTTTCCTCGGCGATTCCGCGCTGCTCACGCTGGCCGCGCGCGGCGCGCCGGTGAAAGTCGTCGCGGTATCGCGGCAGAGCCTCGACGGCGTTGCGATCCTCGTGCCGAAGAACTCGCCGGTGCGCACCGTCGCCGACCTGCAGGGCAAGACCATTGCCGTCTGGCGCGGCGCATGGAGCCAGCAGCTCGTGCTGCGCGCGCTCGAACACGCCGGCCTGCGCGCGGATTCCGTCAAGTACGCGTACCTGATGCCGATCGATGCGACCAACGCGCTCGCGAACGGCTCGGTCGACGCCGTGTCGCTGTGGGAGCCGTTCGTCAGCACGCTCGCGTTGCGGCAGGGCGCCCGGCCCGTGACGACCGCGCAGGGGCTGATGCCCGCGCTGAGCTTCGTCGCCGCGAACGAGCAGGCCGCAACGGGCAAGCGCGCCGAGATCACCGATTTCCTGAAGCGCGTGGTGGCCGCACGCCAGTGGGTCGACAGCCATCCGCGCGAGTATGCCGACCTGTGGGCGAAGCGCGCGAAGCTCGAGCCGGACGTCGCGTACCGCTGGCTCAACAATGCGCACCAGCGCGTGGGCCCGGTCGACGACACGGCCGCGAAGGATGCGCAGAACACCGCCGACTTCCTGCACAAGGCCGGCGTGATTCCGACCGCGTACGACACGGCGAAACTGCTCGACCGCTCGTATGCGGGCGCGTTCGCCGCGCCCGCGCAGAAGACGGCCGCCGCGCAGTGAGCGTGCCGCAACGCGCAGCCATTTCCGATCGACAACGAGAAGGACCATCGACATGCCCGTCGACATCATCGGCATGATCACCGCGACGCCCGGCGCGGAGGTCGACGTACCGGGCGGCGCCGCCGTCCAGCCCGACTACGTGCGCCGCTTCGCGCAGGCGCACGAGGCCGCCGGCTTCGACCAGATCCTGGTCGGCCATTTCAGCAGCGCGGCGGACGGCTTCATCGTCGCGTCGTTCGCGGCCGCCGCGACCGAACGCATCCGCATCCTGCTCGCGCACCGGCCGGGCGTGATCGTGCCGTCGGCCGCCGCGCGGCAGATCGCGACGCTCGACGTGTTCAGCGGCGGCCGGCTCGCGCTGAACGTCGTGTCGGGCGGCGACGATGCCGATCTTCAGCGCGACGGCGATTTCGTGCCGCACGACGCGCGCTATCGCCGCACCGGCGAGTATCTCGACGTGCTGAAACGGATCTGGCAGGCCGACGCGCCGGTCGATCACGATGGCGCGTTCTACCGGTTGCGCGGCGCGTCGCCGCTCGTGAAGGGCGCGCAACGGCCGCATGTGCCGATCTATTTCGGCGGCTCGTCGCCGGCCGCGCTGGCGGTGGCGGGCGAGCATGCCGATGTCTACATGACGTGGGGCGAGCCGCTCGCGTCGGTGCGCGAGCAGATCGCGCGCGTGCATGCGGCCGCCGCGCCGTTCGGGCGTGCGCCGCGCATCAGCGTGTCGTTCCGGCCGATCGTCGCCGATACCGAGGCGGCCGCGTGGGAGAAGGCCGAGGCGATCCGCGAGCGCGTGCGCGCGGCGCGGCTCGCGAACGGTCAGCCGATCGACGGCCATGCGCCGCAAAACGCGGGCTCGCAACGGTTGATGGCCGCCGCCGCGCAGGGCGACGTGCTCGACGAGCGGCTGTGGATGGGCGTCGCGAACCTGACCGGCGCGCGCTGGAATTCGACCGCGCTGGTCGGCACGCCCGAGCAGGTCGCGCGTGCGCTCGGGGCGTATTACCGGCTCGGCGTTTCGACGTTCCTGATTCGCGGGTTCGATCCGCTCGACGATGCGCTCGATTACGGGCGCCACCTGATTCCGGCGATTCATGCGCAGGTCGCGGAGCTCGACCGGCATCACGCGGCGGTGCCTGCGTAGGCGCATCGCGTCGTTGCGACGCAGGAGGCTGCTTCGATTCGCCCCGGCATTCCCGTTGAGGGATGCCGGGGCGAAGTCATTCGGGTGGTCGAGTATCGATAGCCTTCAGAACGACGGCAATCCCGGCGGATTGGTTTCCGCCCGCGCGATCGCCTCGCTCTGCAAACCCCAGCGCGCGAGCGCCTGTCCGTAGCGGCCGCTGCCGATCAGCGCGTTCGTCGCCAGCGTCAGCGCGGGCGCGAGCCCGCTGCCGCGCCGGGTCGCGATCGCCACGTCGGCGTTGGCCGGCCAGCCCGCATTGACGACGCCGACACGGCGGATCTTGCCGGTGCGCGCGGCCTCGTACGCGAGCGACGCGTTCGGGTTCAGTTCGGCATCGGCGCGGCCCGACAGCAGCGCGACGCGCGACGCCGCATCGTCGTCGAAATATTGCAGCTCGGCCGGCTTCAGCCCCTGCGCCACGTTGCGCTTGTTCCACTCGAGCAGGATGCGTTCCTGGCTCGTCCCCGCGCCCGTGATGATGCGCAGGCCGGCGATGTCCTTCGGCTCGGCGATCCTCGCGATCGGGCTGCCGGTGCGCACGTAGAAGCCGTGCAGCCCGAGCCGGTAGGTCGTGAAATCGTATTTCTCCTTGCGCTTCTCGGTCACGCCGACGTTCGAGATCACCGCGTCGTACTTGCCGGACGTCAACCCGAGCGGCCAGTCGGCCCATGCGATCGGCACCAGCACGAGCGTGCGGCCGAGCGCGTCGGCGACGAGCTGCGCATAGTCGGGATCGGCGCCGACCACGGTGCGCGCGTCGGTCGCGTAGGTCGACACGGGCGGCGCGTGCGGTGAAATCGCGACCGTGAATGCGCCGTCGCGCACCCAGCGGTAGCCGGCTGCCGCGCGGATCGCCGCGTCGTCGCGTTCGGCACGCACGCGGCCCGCCTGGCGCGGGTCGAGGTCGGCCGTCGCGGCGGCCGCATGCGCCGCGCGCCACGGCAAGCCCGCTGCCGCGACCAGCGCGGCGGTCATGAACTGGCGTCGGTCGGTCATCGTGCGGCCCCTCGGGAGTCGGCTGCGGCGCGCATCACAGCACCCGCGACAGGAACGCGCGGGTGCGCGCATGCGTCGGCGCGTCGAGCACGACGGCCGGCGGCCCGGATTCGACGATGCGCCCGCGCTCCATGAACAGCACGTTGTCCGCGACTTCGCGCGCGAAGCCGATCTCGTGCGTGACGATCACGAGCGTCGTGCCCGAGCGCGCGAGTTCCTTGATCACGTCGAGCACCTCGTTCACGAGTTCCGGGTCGAGCGCGGAAGTCGGTTCGTCGAACAGCAGCACCTTCGGGCGCAACGCGAGTGCCCGCGCGATCGCGACGCGCTGCTGCTGGCCGCCGGAGAGCTGGCGCGGATACGCATCGGCCTTGTCCGCGAGACCGACGCGAGCGAGCAACGTGCGGGCGACGCGCTCGGCGGCGTCGCGCGTGACGCCGCCGACGGCGACCGGTGCCTCGATCAGGTTCTCGAGCACCGTCAGGTGCGGGAACAGGTTGAAGTTCTGGAACACCATCCCGACGGCGGTGCGCCGTGTCAGCACGTCGCGCTCCTTCAACTCGTAGAGCACGTCGCCGTCGCGGCGATAGCCGATCAGTTCGCCGTCGATGTCGATGAAGCCGTCGTCGACGCGTTCGAGATGGTTGATCGTGCGCAGCAGGGTCGACTTGCCCGAGCCCGACGGCCCGACGATCACGGTCACGCTGCCGCGCGGCGCGACGAACGAGACGTTGTCGAGCACACGCTGCATGCCGAACTGTTTCGATACGCCATGCACGGCCACTTCGCCGCCGGCGCGTGGCGCGACGGCCACCGTATCGGCATCGCCTTCGGCGCGCACGTGCGAGTCATCGCGGCCGGACCTGACACGCCGCCACAGCACGCCGAGGCGCGCGAGCGCGAACGTGACGACGGATGGCGGCGGGTTGCGCAGCGCACCGCGCGCATAGTGGCGCTCGACCTGCACCTGGATCGCCGACAGCACGGTCAGGATGATCAGGTACCAGACGGTCGCGACCATCAGCAGCGGAATCACTTCGAGATTGCGGCGATAGATCACCTGCACCGTGTAGAACAGCTCCGGCATCGCGAGCACGTAGACCATCGACGTGCCTTTCGCGAGCGAGATCAGGTCGTTGAACGCGGTCGGCAGGATCGCGCGCATCGCCTGCGGCAGCACGATCCGCGTGGTCTGACGGCCGCGCGGCAGGCCGAGCGCGGCCGCCGCTTCGAGCTGCCCCTGGTCGACCGCGAGAATGCCGCCGCGAATCACTTCCGCGGAAAACGCCGCGTGGTTCAGCGTGAGGCCGAGCACGGCCGCGAGGAACGGGCTGATCAGGTCGGTGGTCGGCGTGTCGAACCACACGATGCTGGTGAACGGCACGCCGAGCCGCACATGCTCGTACAGGTAGCCGAGGTTGTTCAGGATCAGCAGCAGCACGATCAGCGGAATCGAGCGGAACAGCCACACGAAGGCCCACGCGCTCGCCGACAGCAGCCGCGAACGCGACAGCCGGGCCAGCGCGACGAACGCGCCGAGCACGAAGCCGAACACCGCGCCGAGCAGCGTCAGCACCAGCGTGCGCGCGAGCCCCGACAGCACCGGCGGCGACAGGAACCATTCGGCGAACACCGGCCAGCCCCATTGCGGGTTGCCGAGTATCGAATGCAGGACGATCGCGATCAGCGCGACGGCGAGCACGGTGCCGGCCGTGCGCGACCGGTGGCGCGCGGGCACGATCCGGAAACGCGTGCCGGCGTCGCGCGCGCCGGGGGAAGAGAGCGGCGGCAGCGCGCCGCCGAGGTGGGTCGTGTCGCTCATGTCGGTGGAAATCCTCGAATCGGTCGGGCGGACGCGCCGCGCACGCGCACGGGCGGCGCGGCGGCGGGTGTCAGGCGTGCGCTTCGGCCGCCGTTTCGGGCGACGCGTCAGGCACCGCGTGACGGCTTGCCTTGCGCGGCAGGCCGAGGTGGTCGCGCAGCGTCGCGCCGGGCAGGTCGCGGCTGTAGCGGCCGCGCGCCTCGAGCACCGGGATCACGAGTTCGACGAAATCGTCGACGCCTTGCGCCTGCACCGCGAAGCCGAGGATGAAGCCGTCGCCGGCGCCCGCGTCGTGCCAGCGGATCAGCTCGTCGGCGACATGCTCGGCCGTGCCGATGAAGTTCGGGCGCGGCGTGGCGACCGCGAGCGCCGTCTCGCGCAGCGACAGGCCTTTCTGTTTCGCGTCGGCCTTGATCCGGTCGGTGGTCGAGCGGAAGCTGTTGCGGCCGAGCTCGCCGAGTTCCGGGAACGGCGCGTCGAGCGCGTACTGCGTGAAATCGTGATGATCGAAATAGCGGCCCAGATAGGCGAGCGCCTCGTCGATCGTCAGCAGGTCGCGGATCGCCTGGTATTTGTCCTCGGCCTCGGCGGCCGTGCGGCCGACGATCGGCCCGATGCCGGGGAAGACCTTCACGTCGCTGCCTTGCCGGCCGTGCTCGATCGCGCTCTGCTTGACGCGCCGCGTGAACGCGGCCGTTTCGTCGAGCGACGGCGAATGCGTGAACACGGCGTCCGCATACTTTCCGGCGAGCCCGATGCCGGTGTCGGAGGAGCCGGCCTGGAAGATCACCGGCTGCCCCTGCGGGGACCGCTGGATGTTCAGCGGGCCCGCGACCTGGAAGAAGCGGCCGTGGTGATCGAGCGTGTGGAGCTTGTCGCGATCGAAGAAGCGGCCGGTCGCGCGGTCGCGCACGAATGCGTCGTCGTCCCAGCTGTCCCACAGGCCCTGCACGACGTCGAGGTATTCGTCGGCGATCTCGTAGCGCAACTCATGATCGGGATGCGCCTTGCCGAAGTTCTTCGCGGTGCCCTCGAGCGGCGTCGTCACGACGTTCCAGCCCGCGCGCCCGCCGCTGATCGCATCGAGCGACGCCAGCTGGCGGGCGACCGTGAACGGCTCGCTGTACGACGTCGAGATCGTGCCCGCGAGCCCGATCTTCTTCGTTGCGACCGCGAGCGCCGACAGCACGGTCAGCGGCTCGAAGCGGTTCAGGAAGTGCGGGATCGACTTCTCGTTGATGTAGAGGCCGTCCGCGACGAACGCGAAGGCGATGCCGGCGGCTTCCGCCTTGCGGGCGATGCCGATCGCGAAATCGAGGTTGATGCTCGCGTCCGGCGGGTTGCTCGGGTGCCGCCATGCGTTCATGTGGCTGCCTGCGCCTTGCAGCATCAGGCCGAAAGGGATCGATCGTCGGGTCGTCATGGGAGCGTCACGCGTTCTGGTCAGGGGAAAGGGAGCGGTCGGCCGCGAGGGCCGCCTGCAGCGGCGTGGCCGACAGCGCGCCGCCGAGCCATTCGGCCGATGCGAGCCGCGCCGCGTAGTCGGTCACCGGCGAATCGATCACGAACGCGTCGACGTCGAGCCGCCGGCTCAGCGCATCGAGCGCGTGGTGCACGCGCTCGGGGGTATCGGCCAGCACCGTCGGGCGCAGCTCGTCGACGCGGTAGTCGGACGCGCCGCTCTGCCGCGCGAATTCGGCGGCCGCCTGCGCACTGGGGAGGTTGAAGCTCTGCCCGCCCGCGAGCTGCAGCTTGAAGATCTTCAGCGGCCCGATCAGTTGCTCGGCCTCGTCGCGGGTCGGCGCGGCCACCGCGTACAGCGCGACCAGCGGCCGTGTGCCGCCCGCGCTGCGATACGCGTCGAGCGAGCGTTCGATGTTCGCGTCGTCGCCGTTGAAATGCCCCGCGTAGCAGAAGCGCCAGCCGTTGCGCGCGGCGAGCGTGCCGCTGTCCGGCGAGCCGCCGAGCAGGATGCGTTCGGGCGCCTGCGGCGGCACGGGCAGCGCGACTGCGCCGGCGAGCGGGTGATCCTCTGCCACGCCCCAGCCGAGAAACGCGTCGAGTTCCGCGAGCTGGCCCGCGAAGTCCGGCTTGCGCGCCTTGTCGTGGAACCACTGCAGCGCGCGCGTGGTCAGCGGCAACCCGCCGGGCGCCTTGCCGACGCCGAGGTCGACGCGGCCCGGCGCGAGCGCAGCCAGTACCTTGAACGTCTCGGCGACCTTGAACGGGCTGTAGTGCTGCAGCATCACGCCGCCCGAGCCGACGCGGATGCGTGACGTATGCGCGAGCAGGTGCGCGACGACGATCTCCGGCGCGGAGCTCGCGAAGGCCTGCGTGCCATGATGCTCGGCGACCCAGAAGCGCTCGTAGCCGAGCTGTTCGGCGCGCTGCGCGAGCGTCGTGGTGAAGCGCAACGCGTCGGCGGCGTTCGCGCCGTCGGCGATCGGACTCTTGTCCAGCAACGAAAGCGAGTAAGACATGGTGGGCGGCGTTCCTGCTTGAGCGTGAAGTGAGCGTGACGGGACTTGACGAAGGGCGGGCGTGGCGCTCAGCTCTTCGGCAGCCCGGGCGGATTCGTGCGCGACTGGTCGATCGCTTCGGACGCGAGGTTCCAGCGGTCGAGCACCTGCTGGTAGCGGCCGCTCCTGATCAACCCGTTCAGCGCGACGGTCAGCGGATCGGCGAGCCCGCTGCCGCGGCGCGTCGCGATCGCGATGTCGGCCGTGCGCGGCCAGCCGCCGCTGATTGCGCCGACGAGCCGCGTCTTGCCTTGCTGCGCGCTCTGGTACGCGAGCACCGAGTTCACGCTGAACACGGCATCGGCACGGCCCGACTGCACGGCGACGATGCGCATCGCCTGGTCGTCGTAGTACTGGATCTGCACGGGTTTCAGCCCGTGCGCGACGTTCTCGCGATCCCACGCGAGCAGGATCTTTTCCTGGTTGGTGCCCGCATCGGTCACGATACGCAGCCCCGCGACGTCCTTCGGCTCGCGGATCGCCTGGATCTTGCTGTCGTTGCGCACGTAGAAGCCGACCTGGTCCTTGCGGTAGGTCGAGAAATCGAACTTCTGCTTGCGTTCCTCGGTGACGGTGACGTTCGAGATCACCGCGTCGACTTTTCCGGATTCGAGCGCGAGCGGCCAGTCGGCCCACGCGAGCGCGACGATCTTCAGCTTGCGGCCGAGGCTGTCGGACACGAGCTGGCCGACGTCGGCGTCGAAGCCGATCACCGTGCGCGCATCGGTTGCATACGAACTGATCGGCGGCAGGCTCGGTGCGATGCCGATCGTCAGCGTGCCGGGTTCGGCGAACTTGAACGACGCGGGCACCGCGCGCTCGACTGCCGCATCGGCCACGCCGCGCGGGCGCCCGCGCTGTTCGGGGCTCAAGTCGAACGTGGCGGCGGCCGCGGCCGCGGCGAACGCGGTCAGGCCAATCAACGCGGTGGCCAGCGTGCGCGCGGCACGGGAGGAAAACGGCACGGCTCGTTGCATGAAAGCGTCCTGTGGTGGCAAGCGGTAATCGGAGGAAGGCGGGGGCGCGGCGGCGGTCAGCGCGGCAGCGCCGGTTCGGGCACGGGCGCCCACAGGTCGGCCAGCGTCGACGTGCGCGACGGATCGGCGAGATCCTTGCCGAACCGCAGGTGGTAATGCACCTCGGGGGCGATCGACGAATCGAACAGCCGCGTATAGCCGGTGCGGTCGTACAGCGCCCATGCCTCGGGCTGGCGAAAACCGGTAGTCAGGTAGATGCGGCGATAGCCCTGCTGCGCGGCGCGCAGTTCGAGTGCCTCCACGATGATGCGTGCGAGGCCCTGACGGCGCAGGTCCGCGCGGGTCCAGATGCGTTTGAGCTCGGCGGTCTGCGCGTCGTAGCGCTTGAACGCGCCGCCGCCGATCGTCTCGCCGTCGCGCAGCAGCAGCACGAATGCGCCTTCGGGCGGCGCGAACAGTTCGGCCGGATAGCGCGCGAGCTCCTCGCGTGCGGACGCGTGGCTGTCGGGGCGATACGCGTTGTAACGGGTCGAATACTCGTCGATCAGTGCGTCGATCAGCGGTTGCGCGCGGACGTCGAGCGGCGTCGTGTCGATGATGCGATCGGTCGTGGCCATGGGCATCGCGAAGGGCGCGCGATGCGGACGTTCCTGGCGGGGTGCGGGCACGCGGCCCGTCCGGTCTGTTCCGTTATCGCGACGCGGTTGTCGTGATGGCGGCGGCCGGTGCGTGTCCTGCTGGGATGCAGATGGCGGGCCGCCGCCGTTTTGAACACGTTAGCGGCGCGGCCGGCAAAGGCGAACGAAGCAATTTCGATAAGGATTTCGCGGCGGACGTCAGAAGGCTCGCAGCGGGAGTGGGGTGGCGACGACGCGGTGCATGCGCGTGCATCGAAGCCGATGCACGCGCGTGCGCGATGCCGACATGCGAGTGCTTATGCCGCCCGGACTTCGGCGAGCAGATCGGGGTGACGATCGAGGATCTTCAGCAGTTTCACGAGGGCAAGCGGCGGATTCGTCTTGCCTGTTTCGTAACGGGAGAACGCGTTGACGCCGCCGCCGAAAAGCTCGGCCGCCTCGCGCTGGTCGAGCCTCAGCTTCTTGCGTACCTTCGCGATGTAATTCGGGTCGACGATGGTGGCGTTCACCTGCTTGTTGAACTCGCTGATCGCTTCGCCGAGACGGGTCGCCTCGTCGAGATCCAGTACCGATTCCCCGCAGGCCGGGCAGAACTCGCCGGTGATGGCGCGGACGACAGTCGACCGGCCCTTGTAGGTATAAGGGATGTCGCGCGTGTCGTGGACCAGCTTCGCGGCACCGCATGCAGGACATTTCATTTCATCGCTCCTTGAAAGACACGATCAGCACATCGTCGATCACCGTCAGTTTCAGGTACACGTCGCCGCGCACCGTCAACGGCCGGTAGACGTCCTGCCAGATCGTGTGGTCGGCGTACGTCGTCATGCTCTTGTGGAAGTCGAGGTCGGTCAGCGACATCACGACATCGAGCGCCTCCCGTTCCGTGAAACCGAGTTGCCGCGCGCCGAGTACCGCGCTCGCGGTCAACCGGACCCGGCCGGATTCGACCAGCGCCTTGACGAGGGACAGCTTGCAATGAGGCCTTCTCTTTTCCATTGGCGATCATAACCAAGTAAGTTAATTTGTCAAGTTGGTTAATGGTGAGCGCATGCCGTCCGCCATGACTGGCAGACCGCATGGAAAGGAGATGGATCCGGTTTTAGGCCGTCTGGCCGATGCTCGGCGGGGCCGACAACTCCGCGAGCTGGAACAGGCAATCGCCGCGCTGCACCTGCGCGGGCACGCGCTTGCACACCACTTCGCCGTCGCCCTTGAAGCGGTGCAGCACCGGCTCGCGCAGCGGCGTATCGGGGAAGTGCACCCACGCGGCCGGCTGCCCGGCCTTCACCTGGTCGCCGAGTTCGACGAGCGGCTCGTACAGCCCGCGCTCGTACGCATAGACGAAGTGGCGATCGCCGTCGACACGCATGAAGCGCGTGACGGTGGGCGGCGCGTCGGGCACGAGCGCGCCGCGCAGCAGGCCGATGTAACCGAGGTAGTGCAGCAGTCCGTGGCGACCGAGCCGGATCAGCGACGGGTCGGCCATGCCGGCACCGCCGAGTTCGGTCACGATCGAGATCGCGCCCTGGCGGCGCGCGGCCGAGGCCGAGTGCACGGGATTCGGCGCGTGCAGCAGCGCGTTCTGCAACCCGAACGCGACCAGCAGCCCGTTGAGCTTAGCGGCTTCGTCGGCGTCGAGCGGGTCGATCGCGAGCATGTTGCCGCCCTGGTACAGCAGCGAGCTGCCGCCCGAGTGCAGGTCGACCAGATACTGCGAGCGCGCCAGCAGGACATGCTCGATGTAGTGGGCGATCATCTGCGTCGGCGTGCCGGCCGGGTCGCCGGGGAAGCTGCGGTTCAGGTTGCCCTGGTCGAGCGGCGACACGCGCAGGCCCGCGTCCGCCGCCGGGAAATTCGCCATCGGCAGCAGGATCAGCTGCCCGCTGACCATCCCGGGATCGATCTCGCGCATCAGTTGCGACACGATGATCTGGCCTTCGTACTCGTCGCCGTGGTTGCCGGCCATCACGAGCGCGACCGGGCCGTCGCCGTTGCGAATCGACGCGATCGGGATCGGCAGCCAGCCATACGCCGAGCGGTGTACGGAATGCGGCAGCCGCAGGTAGCCCGCGTGCTTGCCTTGTGCGTCGAGATCGATTTCGCAGTGGATGGGATTGCGGTGTGAGGAGGAGGCGGTCATGGCGGCATCGTTCGATGAACGGAATCTGCCATCTTATCGGGAAACGACCGCTGCGCGCCGCGCCGGGCGCGAGCGACGCCAAACGCCATCAGCCGGCAAGCGCATGGAGGCATGCGGGGGAGTTGCAAAGCCGATACGCGGAACCCGGTGCGATGTTGCAGCGGTGAACGCATGCCGGCATGCCGGCCGGCCGCATTCGGGCCTGGTGTTTCGCGCCGGCCCTTGCCGCGACGGGGCCGGCGCGCAAGGCCGGCTTACCGGCCCGATGTTTCAGCTTCGAGACGTCCTTCTTCCCACAGTGCCCAGAAACGGCTGCCGGCACGATACGGATTCGCGCGGCGCGCGGCGTGATCGGCGATGCCCTGGCGAAACGCGCCGTACAGCGTCAGCGGCGGATTGTCGACGCATCGGGCTTCGCGTGCGGCCGGCATGCGGCGTTCGGAAACGAGCCGGCGGATCAGTGACGCGCCGTCGATCACATCCAGTTCGTCGATGGTTTCGCTGCGGCTGAGGACTTCGACGGTATTCATGTTGGGTCTCCCTGACCACCTGTTTCCCTGACAGGGAGCAATAAGAGTGCCAGGTTCGAAAAGCCCGGCACTGCCTCGATCGTGCAGGCTTCTGCAGCCAACGTGACGGGTGGCGGGCGCCGATGTTACGGAACACGTCACGTGACACGCGAGCGCGCGACGCCACGTGCGGTCACGTAAAGCGTTTCGGAATTGAATCGTCGGGAGGCGTTGACGCGGGAGAAAGAGGACTGCGCAGCCGGGTCAGCTCGCGGTGGCCGGCGTGACCCGGCTGCTGCCGCTCGAATAGAAGCGGTAGATGCCCTTGCCGGCCGATTTCGCGTCGTACAGCGCGCTGTCGGCCTGCCGGATCAGTTCGTCGGGGGAGCCGTGCCCGTCGTCGAGCGCGATGCCGATGCTGATCCCCAGGATCACGGTCTCGCCGATCGACAGCGTGTACGGCGCCGAGATCTGCCGGATGATGCGCGCGGCGAGGAGCGAGCACGCGTGCATCGTCGCGTCGTCGATCGCGACGACGAATTCGTCGCCGCCGATGCGCGCGGCCAGCTCGCCGGGCGGCAGCGTCTTGCCGAGTCGCTCGGCGACCTGAGTCAGCACGTCGTCGCCGGCCTGGTGGCCGAACCGGTCGTTGATTGCCTTGAAGCCGTCGAGGTCGAGATACATGACGGCGAGCCCGGACTCCGGCGTGTGCGGCCGGCTCGCGAGCATCCGCCTGAGTTCCGCATGCAGTTCGTGGCGATTCGGCAAACCCGTCAGCGCATCGTGCCGCGCGAGATGCCGGATGTGCTGTTCGGTCTGCCGGCGCGCGGTGACGTCCTCGACGATGATCACCGCGTTGCCGTCCGGCACGAGATGGCGCGTCAGTTCGAGCTGGCGGCCATCGGCGAGCACCAGGTCGAGCGGTGCGGGTTCGTCGCAGGTCAGCCAGATCTCGCACTGCGCGGCGAGACGCGCGCCGCCGGGATCGATCGCGTCGTTCGCGCCGAGCGCCGCGACGACGGCGGGCAGCGGCGTTTCGAGCATGATCTGGCGCGGCGAGCCGAACAGTTGCGCGGTGCGCCGGTTCGCGACGATCACGCGGTGCTCGCCGTCGATCATGCACAGGCCGTGCGGCATGTAGGTGAGCGCGGCGTCGAAGCGCGCGACGAGTTCGGCGTTGCGCTGGCGCGCGGCAATCAGCGCGACGAGCACACGATAGTGACGCTGGACGACGGTGCGCATCGCGGCGAGGTAGATCGCGAGCGGCGGCAGCAGCAGCCACGCCCCCGGCCGGTGGGCCAGCAACGCGCCGATGCCGATCGGCAGCACGCCGACCGTGACCTGCGACATCGCGAGCCGGGGCAGCGCCGAATTGCGCGACGCGATCCCGCCGAACACGCCGCCCGCGACCATCACCGACAGCGTGCCGAGCTCGACGTCGACGGCCTGCACGCAGCCCATCACGCCGAGACCGAGCACGAAGCACGCGACGAGCGACACGGGCGCATAGCGCATCGCCCAGTATTCGGCGCGATCGTCGCCGCCGTCGCGCTGAACCGTGTACGCACGCGCGATCGAGAGCCGCGCGATGAGCAGGCCGACGTCGACGATCAGCCACGCGAGGCACCAGAGCTGCTGCAGCCGGATCAGCGCGACGGCCGCGACGAAGCCGCTCGCGAGCCCGGAGAGCGCCATCGGTCGGACGTCCTCGAACAGGGTAACGAGCATCGACGGGCGCAGCGCGGCCGTCACACGGTGGTTGCCGGAGGGGGGAGTGGCGAGAACGGAGTGCAGGAGAGATGCCCTGACTGCCATGGTTTTTGACCTCGACACGATGTCGCTTGATATCGCGATGGCTGGCGGCACCCGCACGGCACGTGGCGGAAGCCCGGCCAGGCCGGATGCGCACGACATTACCATGAAAAACGGGCGGCGCGGGGCGCCCGGATCGCCCGACGGACCCGCGTGCCGCGTCGGCCACCAGTCGTCAACCCCGCCCACGAAAGTCTTGCGCATTCGCTGGCGCCGGGGCAGCATCGTTGCGAACCGAACGAGGCTCGGCGATCGACAGGAGACAGGCGCGTATCCGCCGGGCGCGGTCGACACGAACGAAACCGCCGCAAGCGGGCAGGCGATGCGACCTGATGACCTGATCGCCACCCGCGACCGGCTGTCGCAGCCCGGCTGAACACCGTTATAAGAAATTCAATAAGTATTTCATGCGGGAAATACTATAGGCGATATATCAAAAACAATGCCAGAATGCGCGCCGCTCCGAACGTCGCGACATCCGATCGCCGTCCGAGCCGTATCAGGAGGTTCCCCCCAATGAAAAACCACGGCCTGTCACGGCGGGGTTTTCTGAAAGCCAGCGTGCTGGCGGGCGTCGCAGTGTATGTCGCGCCCCTGGGCAGCCGCGCGTTCGCGGCGCTCTTCGAAGAAAAACTCCTCACCCCCGTCAAATGGGATAGCGTCACCGGCATCCCCCAATTCCGCATCGACGGCATCGCGAAGGTCACGGGCTCGAAAGTGTTCGCCCGTGACGTGCGCGCGGCCGACATGCCGCACTGGCCGCAGCAGCAGTCTCATGCGCTGATCCTGCGCGTCACGCAGGCCGACCGCACGTACGAAGGCTTCGACCTTTCGCTGCTCGGCGACGAGCTGAAACCGGACCGCGTGGTCACGGCCGACGATCTCGTGCGCGACGGCGTCGCGTTCCCGGCGTTCTACGGCGACGACATGCTGCTGCCCGCCGGCAAGACGCCCGCGTATCTCGGCCATGCGGTCGCGATCCTCATCTACCACGACTTCGCGCGCTTCCGCTTCGCGAAGAACGCGCTCAAGTTCCGCGACGACGTGATCCGCTACGGCGCGGTCACGGGCCCGCTCGAGCGCGATCCGTGGGGCACCTTCCGCTACGTGCGCGTGGGCGGCAAGACGGCCTATGACGACGACGTCTATTCGAGCCTGAAGGACGCGCCGATCTTCCCGAGCATGATGCGCAAGCACCTGCCGGTCTGGCCGGACGGCAAGGAGCACGGCAAGCTCGACGAGCAGGGCATGTTCCTCGCCGGGCAGATCGCGAGCGAGCTCGACCATCCGTCAGCCGACTGGCTCGTGTTCGACCGCGAATACAACACGCAGTCGGTCGATACGGCCGCGCTCGAACCCGACAACGCGAACTGCTGGTACGACGCCGCGACGCAGTCGCTGCACCTCGTCGTGCCGACGCAGTCGCCGCTCGAAGTGTCGGAGAATGCGGCCGCGATGGTCGCGAAATGCCGCTTCCCGGTGAAGAAGCTGTTCGTGCATACGTGCTACACGGTCGGCTACGGCTCGAAGGATCACTTCAACGTGCCGTTCTACGGCCTCGTCTGCGCACTGTACGCGGACGGCCGCCCGGTGCGTTTCGCGAACGACCGCTACGAGCAGTTCCAGACGTCGCTGAAGCGTCACGCGTTCAAGATGCATTACCGGATCGCGGTCGACCGCAATACGGGCCTGCTGCAGTCGTTCAAGGGCGAGTTCGAGGCGAACGGCGGCGGCCGCTCGAACTTCTCGCCGTCGGTCGCGATGGTCGGCGCCACCGCCGCGCAATCGATCTACTACTTCCCGAAGAGCGACCTCGCGGCCGTCGCGATCGCATCGCGTGTGATCGACGCCGGTTCCGCGCGCGGCTACGGCACGCTGCAGAGCATGGCCGCGACCGAGATGGCGGTCGACGAGATCGCCGCGCAACTGAACATCGACCCGATCGAGTTCCGTCTGCGCAACGCGCTGCGTTCGGGAATGAAGAACACGCAGGGGGCGATTCCCGCCGGCGCGCTGCGCGTCGACGAAGTGCTGGAGCGCGCGAAGCAGCATCCGCTGTGGACGCGTCGTGCCGCGCGCAAGGCGGAGTTCGAGGCCGCGCATCCGGGCAAGCGCTACGGCGTCGGCTTCGCGTGCGTGCAGAAGGATTTCGGCACGGGCGCGGAAGCGTCGTTCGCGAAGGTCGAGTTCGACGCGCACGGCAAGGTGTCGCTGCAGCACACGGCGGCCGAGATCGGCACCGGGATGTCGACGTCGCAGGCTGTCGCGGTCGCGAAATGGCTCGGCCGTCCGGCGACCGACGTGCGCGTGGCCGTGACCGAATGGCCGGACCTGCCGGTCGAGACGAGCGGCGACCCGTACCTGATGTCGCAGGCCGACCAGGATCGCCTGAGCGCGAACCCGCGCTGGTCGCCGGGCTATGCGTCGCCGTCGAGCGCGACGAACTCCGCGTACTACTTCACGCACAGCACGCGCGAAGCCGCGCGCGCCGTGTTCCGCTACGGGCTGTGGCCGGCCGCGATGTCGATCTGGACGCGGGGCTTGGGCGGCGGCCAGGCCGCGCCGTACACGATCCGCATCGAGGATGCACGCTGGGTCGACGGCAAGCTGACCGCCGACGGCCTCGAGCCGCTGACGTTCGAACAGCTCGCGAAGCAGGCGCATGCGCTCGGCCTGCCGACCGGCGCCGTCGTGCACGTGTTCAACCGCTGGCAATGGACCGACGCCGAATTCGAGGTAGGCGGCGCGGTCGAACGTCTGCCGATCGACGGGCTGTCGCTGCGTGTCGGCGCGCCGAAGGCGGGCGCCGACGACGGCCCGGTGCCGGGCACCGCCGCGCCGGCCGGCGCGACCGCGCTGCGCGGGACGCTGCCGCCGACCGCGAACGGCTACCGCGTGCTGGACCGCAAGCGCGTGTTCATCCCGCCGACGAGCCGCAACAACGCGGCCGTCACGTACTACACGGCGGTCGGCACGCTCGTCGAGCTGGCCGTGCACGAAGCGACCGGCAAGGTCGAACTGCTCACGCACCACTCGATCATGGAATGCGGCAACCAGATTTCGCCGCAGCTCGTGTCGGGCCAGTTGCAGGGCGGTCTCGCGATGGGCATCGGCCATGCGCTGCACGAGTACCTGCCGCTCTACGAGGACGGCCCCGGCAACGGTACGTGGAACTTCAACCGTTACCGGTTGCCGCGCGCGTCCGACGTCGCCGTCTGGACCCAAACGGGCGACGTGCTGCCGCCGCTGTCCGAGACCGATCCGCCGAAGGGTGTCGCCGAAGTGGTGATGATCCCCGTCGTCGGCGCGATCGTGAACGGCATCGCGCACGCGATCGGCCATCGTTTCACCGACCTGCCGGTGACCCCGCAAAAGATTCAGGAGGTGCTCGCATGACGACCGCCCAAACCGCGGCTTCGGCCGCGAGCGCCAGCGCCGCTGCGACCGGCGCTTCTGCACCGGCCCAGGCTTCGGCCGTACCGGACTCTGCACCGGCCTCGGCTCCGGCCCCGGCCGTACCGGCCTCGGCACCGGCCGCCGTCGAGCGTCCGCTCGTCCGGTTCCAGTCGAAACCGCTGTCGATCAACATCAACGGCAAGTCCGTCGGCCCGATGCAGGTGCCGGAAGGGCTGATGATGATCGAGTTCCTGCACGAATACGCGGGCCTCACCGGGTCGCGGCTCGGTTGCGGGCAGGGCATCTGCCACGCGTGCGTCGTGATCGTCGACAAGCCGGACGGCACGAGCGAGGAAATGCGCACCTGCATCACCGGCGCGCATTTCTTCCACGGCCGCGCGATCCGCACGATCGAAGGCCACGCGAAGCGCAACGAAGCGGGCGAAGTGGTCGAGCTGTCGCCGATCCAGCAGAAGTTCCTCGAGCACTTCAGCTTCCAGTGCGGCTATTGCACGCCGGGCTTCGTCAATGCGGCGACCGTGCTGATCGAACGCCTGAAGCGCGAACCGGTTGCGAAGGCCGACGTCGAGCGCACGATCACCGAGGCGCTCGATGCGCACCTCTGCCGCTGCACGGGCTATGTCCGCTACTACGAAGCCGTCAAGGACGTGGTGCTGACGACGCCGGGACTCGTGAAGGACGCCGCATGAAACGCACATTCGCTCATCGTGTCGCGCGGGCTGCGGGCCTCCCGGTGCTCGCGGCGGCTTGCGCGCTGCTGCTCGCCGCATGCGGCGGCCACGACGCACCGGCCTCGAACGCCGCTTCCGGCGCGCCCGGTGCCGACCCGGTCGCGCGCGGCCGTTATCTCGTCAAGGCCGCCGACTGCGCGGCGTGCCACACCGCGAAGGACGGCGCGCCGTTCGCCGGCGGCGCGCCCCTCGAATCGCCGTTCGGCACGTTCTACGGCTCGAACATCACGCCGGACAAGGATCACGGGATCGGCAGCTGGAGCGCGGACGATTTCTACGCCGCGCTGCATGACGGCAAGGCGCCGGGCAAGCGCCTGTATCCGTCGATGCCGTACACGTCGTACCGGCAGCTCACGCGTGCCGATTCCGACGCGATGTACGCGTACCTGAAGACCGTCAGGCCGGTCGCGCAGGAAAACCGCGAGCACGAGCTGAAGTTCCCGTACAACCTGCGTTTCGGGATGGTCTTCTGGGACATGGTGTTCCTGAAGGACAGCCTGCCCGATGCCTCGGCCGGCCAGTCCGCCGACTGGCAGCGCGGCCGCTATCTGGCGGGTGCGCTCGGCCACTGCGCGGAATGCCACACGCCGCGCGCGTTCACGGGCCAGCTCGACAGCGCGAAGCCGTTCGCGGGCGCGGCGCTCGGCCGCGTGGCCGCGCCCGACATCACGCCGGCCGGCCTTGCCGCGCGCGGCTGGACGGGCGCCGACCTGCAGACGTTCTTCGGCGTCGGCATCGCGCCGCAAGGCTCGGCATTCGGCGAGATGTACCCGGTCGTGCACCTGAGCACGCAGTACATGACGAAGGACGACCTGCGTGCGCTGTCCGTGTACCTGTTGGGCGATACGCCGCCCGCGCCGCAACCGGTGAAGCCGGTGTCGGCCGACGCCGCGCAACTCGCGGCCGGCCGCTCGGTGTATCTCGCGGTCTGCGCGGGGTGTCACGGCTTCAACGGCGAAGGCAAGCCGCACGTGGCGGTGCCGATGAACGGCAATTCGACGGTGCGCCAGGGCGACCCGCGCAACCTGCTGGTCGCGATGCTCGACGGCATCGGCGAGCAGAAGTTCGCCGGGTTCGAGAACCTGCAGCCGATGCCCGGTTTCGCGCACACGCTGAGCGACGACGAACTCGCGCAGCTCGCGAACTACCTGCGTGCGACGTGGGGCGGCCAGCCCGCGAGCGTCACGCCGGCCGACGTGAAGGCCATGCGTTAAGCCGTGCCGCCGGGCGGGGCGTCGCGCGCGATTCAGCCGGTTTCCGGTGCTCGTGCGCGACGCGTCGCCCGACTGCTCGCAGCGGTTCTTCAGTAGCCGCTGCCTCCTCCGCCACCGCCCGCACCTCCCGCGCCACTGCCGCCGTACCGGCTCATGCCCGGCCCTTGCGGAGCGCCGCCACCCGACGTACATCCTGCCGACAGCACGAGCACCAGCGCCGCGATCAGCGCCGCGGCCAACGTTGCGGATCTCATTTCCACCTCCTTGCAACGCGCAGGCCGCGGGAAAGGCCGGTTCGCGTGAACCGTGCGTCTGCGCGCTGAAGAAACGTTTCGGGCGGGCCGTTTATTCCATGCCTTTTGCGGATCGTCGAATGCGAGGGGGGCGGACCGGCGTCGTCGCACGGCGTGTTGATACACTGCGGCACGCCGCCATTCCGGTTCCGACCACGAAAAACATGAGTGCCACCGCTGAACGTCCGTCGTCGCGTCCGTTTCGTCCCGCCGTGCTCGGCTGCGTGTCGTTTGCCGTCGGCGGCCCGCTGGTCGCATCGCTCGTCTGGCCGGCCGTGATGCTGGTCGGGTGGTCGTTGATCGACGGCCCGTCGTGGGAGGAACTGAAAGTCAGCGCCGGCATGGTTCCGCTGATCTTCTTCGCGTCGTTCCTGTTCGGCTATTTCCTGCCGGCGGCCGTGACCGGCGGCATCATGGGCGCAATCGGCACGCGGCTCCGGCGGCGCTGGTTCGTGCTGCTGGGGATGGTCGTCGGCGCCGGTGCGATGATCGGTTTCGTCGAACTCGAGGGTTACCTGATGAAAATCGACCAGTTCAGCGACATCGACGCGATTGCCACGCTCGATGCGATCGTGACGTCGGCCGTGATGTCGCACTGGCTGCATCGCCGGCTCGATCGCCGGCGTTGAGCACGAAGCGTTGCGCGATCGGCCGCCTTCGCGTCGATCGCGTGCAGGCGGCGGGCAGGGGCGGCACCGCGCGGCCGCTTGCGCGACCAGCGGGCTGCCATGCCGTTCCTGAAGCGAATGCCGTCGTCACGGCGGCCCGGGATCAACGATAGACGAGATCCGCGCGGCGGTTCTGTGCCCACGCATCCTCGTCGTGGCCGAGCGCGACGGGCTTTTCCTTGCCAAGGCTGACCGCCTCGAGTTGCGTGGCTTGCACACCGAGCGTTTCGAGCGCGCTCATCACGGCCTGCGAACGGCGTTGGCCGAGCGCGAGGTTGTATTCGGACGTGCCGCGTTCGTCGGTGTTGCCCTGGATCAGCACGTGCCGCGCCGGATGGCTGCGCAGGTAGTCGGCGTGTGCCTGCAGCAGCGACTGGTATTCGGGCTTGACGGAGTACTGGTCGAAATCGAAGTAGATGCTGCGCTTCGCGAGCGGGCTGTTCGGATTGTTGAGCTCGTCGGCCGTCACCGTTGCGACGGCTTCGCTCGAGGGCGCGGGCTCCATGCCGGCATTCTCGGGTGTCTTGGCCGCGTGGTGGCAACCGGCCAGCAGTACGACGGTTGTCAGGACCGCAAATCGGTTCGTTTTGCTCATCGTTCGTCTCCGGCGGTTGACTGCATTGAACGCGTGGGGCGAGCGATCGGCACGCCCGTATCCGGCCGAACGGCGCGAAAGATCCGGCACCTACGACGTGAATCATGTTCGTAAGCCGGTGGTGCGCCATATGAAAGAGTGTTGCGGCCGGAACGCCAAATTTCGGCGTCGCTGCAAACAGATTAGGAAAAATGTCACAGCGTGACCAGTTTCTCCGCATTTTTTTGCGTCGACGCCACAGAGCGGGCGGCATTCGTGCCGTCACGCGGCGCGATGCCATTGCGCAAAGGCCGCGCACAGGCACGGCCTTTGCGGCTCGGGCATGACGATCGAGCGGTTCCGAAACGTGTGCCTTGCGCGGACGGCGTGGCAACGCCGTGCTTCGTCTTCAGAACTTGTGCCGCAGCCCCAGTGCGACGACGACCTGGTTGCTGTTCGCCGACGGCGTCAGCGTCCAGACGGTCGCGTTGAACGCGGGGTTGCCGTTGCCGCCGCTCACGCTCTGGTAGACGCCCTCGAGATACGCGTCCGTGCGCTTCGACAGCGCATAGTCGGCTTGCGCGACGACCTGGTTCCATTTCGGCCGCGTCTGGCCGGTGCGCGTGTCGAAGCGGCCCATCGTGTACGTGTACGCGGCCGAGAGGCTCAACGCACGCGTGACGGCGAAGCGCCCGTCGACCGAGAAGTTGTCGAACACCAGCGATTCCCCCTTCAACGGCGCGATGCCGCTGCCCTGGAGCACGCCCGTCACGCCGTCGGTGGTCGAGTGCGACCACGCGGCGCCGACCGAATGCGGCCCGAACGCATAACGGCCGGCCGCGGCCCAGATCTGCTGGTTGCCGCCCGTGATCGTCGCCGAGCCGTCGACCGTGCTGAGCGCACCGTTCGGGTTCGGCGCATTGCGGTCGCGGCTGATCTTCAGGTAGCCGGCGCCGAGCTTCAGCGGCCCGTTCGCGTACGACACGCCCGCGCTCCACGCCGCGTTGTTGGCGAACTGGCCGGCCGTGTTCGAGAACCCGTACATCGCGCCGAACCTCAGCCCGCGATACGTCGGGCTCGTGTACTTCACCGCCTGGTTGATGCGGAGGTTGCGGTTCGAATCGTCGTTGTCGTACGGATGAACCGCGAGGTTGCCGCCCCAGCCGGGGCCGGACGCGCCGAGCGGTGTCACGAAATCGAGGATCAGGTCGTACTGGCGGCCGAACGTGAGCTCGCCGGCCGTCTTCGAGCTCACGCCGACCCATGCCTGGCGGCCGAACATGTCTACGCCTTTCTGCGACAGCGCGCCGGTGGTGCCCGAGAAACCGTTCTCGAGCCCGAAGATCGCGGCCATCCCGCCGCCGAGATCCTCGCGGCCGCGCAACCCCCAGCGCGATGCGTTCAGGGCGCCGCTCGTCATCGCGACGGTGCCGCTGCCCGGCGAGCCGGCGCCGTGCGTGCGCTGGTTGGTCGCGTAGGTGATCGACGTGTCGATCAGGCCGTACAGCGTCACGCTGCTCTGCGCGTGTGCGCCGTCCGACGCGAAGGCGGTCAGGCAAGTGGCAATGGCGGTCCCCGCGAGTCGCGTGCTGGCGTGTTTATTCATCTTGTAGGAATGCAAAGAAGTTTTTTATCGTTTTACCGGCGCGGTGGCCGGCGGGTCGAGCGGCCATTATTGGAGATCGCGCGGCGGTCGATTAAGGCGTTGCACAGGAAAGGTCCTCTGCGAAATCGCGTGGAATCGCGGCGGGACGAAGGCGGGGAGGGGGCGGTTCGGCGGGAAACCCGTCGCCGGGTTTGCGATGCGTTCGACGGTTCGACGGTTCGACGGGAAGTCGGGTGATTCAGTTGCCCCTCGCGTGATCGACCGGCGCGCGCGGCGCACCGTTCAGGTTGTCTGCTGGTCGCCGGACAGCAGCGCCGTATGACGCCGCTGCATTTCATCGGGCTCGACCGCTTCGATCGTGGGCGCGATCGGCCGATCGTAACCGAACGGGTCGCGAATCTTGCCGGAGCGCTCACGTCGGGTTGTCTACGATTCCCCCGTGGGGCGAAAGCGATCGCGGTATGCGCCGGGGCTGAGGCCGACCTTGTCCTTGAACAGTCGGCAGAACGAGCTGGTATCGCTGTATCCCACCTGGGCCGTAATCCGCTCGAGGCCGAGATCGCCGGCTTCCAGCAAGCCGCGCGCGGCTTCGATGCGCAGGTTCTGCAAATACCGCAATGGCGGCTGATTCAGCGCCGCGCGGAATCGGCGGATGATCGTGCGCTCGCTCACGCCGAGCTCGTGCGCCATCTCCGACATCTTCACGTCCTTCGTCATGTTCTTCTGCAGCCAATACTGCGCGCGGTGAACCAGCGAGTCGGCGTGTTCCTTGTCTGCCAGCAACGGGAGATACGGCAATTGCTTCGTCTGGCTGACGTCGATCAGCATCGTCTTCGCGCACTGCGCGGCGATGGCCGCCCCGCAGAAGCGCTCGATGACATGGATGGTCTGCAGCAGGTAGGACGCCGATGCCCCGGCACAGATCAGGCGGTCGGCTTCGGTGACGACGGGTTCCAGCTGAAGGTCGACGCGGGGAAACCGGCTGCGGAACTGATCGGCCAGCCACCATGTGGTCGTCGCGGGCCGTTCGTCCAGGAGGCCGGTTCTGGCCAGGACGAACGTGCCGGTGCAGTTCGCCGCAAGGTAGGCCCCCGCGTTCCATTGCGAAACCAGCCAGTCGCATGCGGCCGACTGTCGTGCCAGCAACCGGTCGAAGGCCTTGCCGCTTGCGTAATGCGCACTGGGGATGAAAACCAGGTCGAACTTCTCGCGCGGCCGGATCGGCTCCGTGTTCAGTTGCAAGCCGTTGCTCGCCATGACCGGCTTCCCCGTCGGAGAAACGAACCGCCATTCGAACTGCGCATTGCCGTCGCCCCTTTGTCGCCGCCAGTGCGCGTTCGCGATCTGCAGGATGTCGGCGAACCCGCCCAGGCTGGAAGCGTAGCAATCGTCATACGCAAGAATGGCGGCGCGGGGCATGATGTGTCGGATATCGCATTCGATGTGTCAGTTTCGCCAATGTACGGCAGTTCGGCGCGCGAGGAAACTGGTCGTGTCAACCTGGCGCCAGTTGGCGGGCAGCGACAGGATCGCCATGCGGCCGGCAGCGCGGGGGACGCAGCATCGTGTGCCGGCCGGGCCGCGAGAAGGCCAATGTGGGTGCCCCCGGGTAGCTGCAGGCGCCTCCGTTGCCCGGCAGCGTGGATTTCCGTCGGCTTCGCGCCGCCGATTCAGCCGCGCAGTGACGCGCGGCGGGGCCGCAGCGTGCCCTGTATGCGAAGGCGCTTTCGTCTCAACCTGAACCGCAAACATCATGAAAACCAGGATCACCGAACTCTTCGGCATCGACTATCCGATCATCCAGGGCGGCATGCACCATGTCGGGTACGCGGAGCTGGCCGCAGCAGTCTCCAACGCCGGCGGACTCGGCATCATCACCGGCCTGACCCAGCGATCGCCGGCCGATCTGGCCGCTGAAATCCGGCGTTGCCGCGAAATGACCGACAAGCCGTTCGGCGTGAACCTCACTTTCCTGCCGACCGTCACGTCCCCCGACTATCCCGGCTATATCCGGGCCATCGTCGAAGGCGGGGTCAAGGTGGTCGAAACGGCCGGCAACAACCCGCAGCCCTACCTGGCCGCGCTCAAGGAAGCGCACATCAAGGTGATCCACAAGTGCACGTCGATTCGCCACGCGCTGAAGGCCGAGTCCATCGGCTGCGATGCGGTCAGCGTGGACGGATTCGAATGCGGCGGCCATCCGGGCGAGGACGACATTCCGAACTTCATTCTGCTGCCACGCGCCGCCGAGGAGCTCAGGATCCCGTTCGTGGCCTCCGGCGGCATGGCTGACGGCCGGTCGCTGGTTGCGGCACTTTCGCTCGGCGCGGACGGCGTCAACATGGGAACGCGCTTCGTCGCCACCCGCGAGGCGCCGGTGCACGAGAACGTGAAGCAGGCGCTGGTCGCGGCCTCCGAGCTGGATACGCGCCTGGTCATGCGCCCGTTGCGCAATACCGAGCGCGTGCTGCGCAATGCCGCGGTCGATCGCATCCTCGAAAAGGAAAGCCGGCTCGGCGCCGGCATCCGGTTCGACGATATCGCCGAAGAAGTCGCCGGCGTGTATCCGCGTATCATGAAGGAGGGCGCGCTCGACGCGGGCGCGTGGTCGTGCGGCCTGGTCGTCGGCCTGATCCGCGATATCCCGACCGTGAAGGAACTCGTCGAGCGCATCGTGAGCGAGGCGACGGAGATCATCCGCAGCCGCCTGGCACGTATCGCGGTTTGATCCGGATCGGCGACGCGGGATGCAGCCACCCGTCGCCGACGAATCTTCGCCGGCGCGATGCCGGCGAGGATTCGTGCGGGATGTGGTCGACGAGGGCCAGCCGGGCGACCGCGGCGATGATCGAAAGCGTGCGGTTGGTGGCCGCTTTGTCGATGTAGCGTCTGTCGCGTCGTCGGTTCCAGTCGCCTCGCGGCGCGACCGGACTCGAGCACCCTGTCCGTCGTGAACTGAATCACTTCACGACGGCCGGGTGCTCGTGTGTTCAATGACTTCCCGTTGTCGAATCGGGTAACCCGGGTTGCCTGATTCCGCTTTCCCCTCGGGCAGCGTCCCCCGGACATCATCCGGATTCCAGCCTGGCCGACGCCACCGCGTTGCGCCACGTGAGCCCGAGGCGGTTTCTCCCGGGCTCGGCGCGTTGCAAGCCGGCGCCCGCTCCGGCGATCGGCCCATGAGATGACAAATACCGTCATCGACGGATCGAGATCTTGCGCGCGGCGATATAATTCGCGCTCCGAGGGCCTTCGAGCCCGACCGCGAATACAAGACAAGAAGAAGCAGACATGGCTCCGTCTCAACCGCATGCATTGCAGCGTCCGCCCGCTGAAGTCCTGTATGCCGATCAGCTCGCGCAGCTGAAGGCGCAGGATGGCGCCCAACCACGCCCGCCGGGCTGGCAACTGAGTCTGACGGCCGCCCGCGCATTCATTGCCGGCGATCGCTCGCTCGGCATCGCGCCGAAGGTGGTCGCGCCGATCGCGAGCATCGAGCGCATGCTCGTCACGCTCGCCACCGGGCGCGGGCTGATGCTGGTCGGCGAGCCGGGCACCGCGAAATCGATGCTGTCCGAGCTGCTGGCGGCCGCGATCAGCGGCACGTCGACGCTGACGATCCAGGGCGGCGCATCGATCACCGAAGACCAGATCAAGTACGGCTGGAACTATGCGTTGCTGATCAACGAAGGGCCGAGCCCGCGCGCGCTCGTGCCCGCGCCGCTGTACCAGGGCATGCACGACGGCCGGATCGTGCGCTTCGAGGAAATCACGCGTGCGCCGCTGGAAGTGCAGGACTGCCTGCTCGGCATGCTGTCGGATCGCGTGATGGCCGTGCCCGAACTGCACGGCGAACACGGGATGCTGTACGCGCGCGAGGGCTTCAACATCATCGCGACCGCGAACACGCGCGACCGTGGCGTGAACGAGATGAGCGCGGCGCTCAAGCGGCGCTTCGATTTCGAAACCGTGTTTCCGATTCTCGACTTCGACAGCGAACTCTCGCTCGTGCGCGAAGCCAGCGCGCGCCTGCTGGCCGGCAGCGGCATTCCGGCGGCCGTGCCGCAGCCGGTGCTGGAACTGCTGGTCACCACGTTTCGCGATTTGCGCGGCGGGGCCGGCGATGCGGCGGGCAGCGACGGCGCGATGGACCGGCTGACGGCGGTGATGTCGACGGCCGAAGCGGTGAACGTCGCGCATGCGGTCGGCGTGCGCGCATGGTTCCTCGAGCAGCGCGAAGGGGCGCCGCAGGATCTGGTCGACTGCATCGCCGGCACCGTGGTCAAGGACAACGCCGACGACCGCGCGAAGCTGCGCCGCTATTTCGAACAGAAGGCCGCCCGGCGCGAAGGGGCGCACTGGCGCGCGTATTACGCGGCACGCCACCGTCTGCCGTGACGCGCGACATGAGTACGACCGATCGCGGCGGCATGCGCGGGCCGGGACGTCGTGCGCCCGATGCGCATCGCGTGCACGGCGTAATGGGTGCAAAGGGCGCAAAGGGCGACAAGGGCAGATCGGGCGGCATCGCGTCCGGCGCCTCCGCACGTATCGACTTCGACTGACAGGCGCCGCATGCAGACCGTGACGCCCGGCCAGCCGCACATCGTCGGCATCCGCCATCACAGCCCCGCGTGCGCGCGGCTGGTGGCCGAGCGCATCCGCGCACGGCGGCCGCGCTACGTGCTGATCGAAGGGCCGGCCGATTTCAACGGCCGGCTCGACGAACTGTATCGTCCGCACCGCCTGCCGATCGCGATCTACAGCTATCTGTCCGGCGATACCGCGCATTACGGCTCGTGGACCCCGTTCGCCGAGCATTCGCCGGAATGGCAGGCATTGCAGGCGGGGCGCGAAGTCGGCGCGACGGTTCGGTTCATCGACCTGCCCGCGTGGCACGCGGCGTTTTCGCGGCTGGAGAACCGCTATGCCGATGTCGCGGACGCCGAACACGAGGCCCGCGCCGACGCATACGAGCGCGCGCTGGCGGACACGCTCGCGGTGCAAGGCCGCGATGCGCTGTGGGATCACCTGTTCGAGGACGTCGGCGATACGCCGGGCGCACTGGATGAACTCGAGGCGCGCCTGTCGACCTACTTCTCGCATCTGCGCGCCGACGATCCGGGCTCGCTCGGCAACCAGGCACGCGAACGGATGATGGCGCGCTGGATCGCGTGGGCCGTCGCCGAAGCCGGCGGGCAGGCGGACGACGTGCTGGTCGTCTGCGGCGGCTATCACGCGCCGGCGCTGGCGACACTCTGGCGCACGCAGCCGGCCGCGCTGCCCGATACGCCCGAACCCGGCGCGATCGACGGCGATGCCGGTGCCGTGCCCGACGAACGGGACGATGACGCCGGCGCGTGCGAGACGGATTCGACGACCGCCGGCGAGGCCGCGCGCAGCGTCCGCTACGGTTCCTATCTCGTGCCCTACACGTTCAAGCGTCTCGACGCGTTCGCGGGCTACGCATCGGGGATGCCTTCGCCGGCTTATTACCAGTGGGTCTGGGCTGACGGCGCGGAAGCGGCGGCGCGGCGCGTGCTCGAGAACGTGATGCAGCGGCTGCGCGCGCGCAAGCTGCCGGTATCGACGGCCGATCTGATTGCCGTGCACGTGCGGGCCGAAGGGCTGGCACGCCTGCGCGGCCACGCGCGGCCGTTGCGTTGCGACTGGCTCGACGCGCTGGCCGGCGCGCTGGTGAAGGAGGCGCTCGACGCGCCGCTGCCGTGGACCTATCGCGGGCCGCTGCGGGCCGGCACCGATCCGGTGCTGGTCGAGGCGATGGATGCGCTGGCGGGCGACGCCGCCGGCGAGCTCGCGCCCGGCACGCCGCAACCGCCGCTCGTCGCCGCGGTGCGCGACGAGCTGGCCGCGCTCGGCATCGTGCTGCACGGCACGCTGACGCTCGACCTGCTGACCGACCAGGGGCGTGCGCGCAGCCGGGTGCTGCACCGGCTGGCGCTGCTGCGCGTACCGGGCATCGTGCGCCGCCAGGGCGCACAGCTTGCGATGTCGGGCGAACGCGACGAAGTCTGGCAGCTCGGCGAGCCGCTCGAGCAGCAGGCGGCGCTGATCGAAGCCGGCGCGTGGGGCGCGACGTTGTCCGACGCGGCACGCGCGCGGCTCGAGGATGAATTGCGTGAGGCGGGCGGGCGCATCGCGCCGCTCGCGGCTGGCCTGAACCGCGCCGCGTGGGCCGGGCTGGCAGCGCTGAGCACCGCGCTGCTGGACACGCTGCACGATGCGGTCGCGCGCGAGCAGCGCTTCGAGTCGCTCGCCCCGGCGCTCGGCAACCTGCATACGCTGCTGCGTCACGGCCATCTGCTCGGCATGAACGATGCACCGGTGCTGCGGATCGTCGTCGAGGCCGGGTTCGATCGCGCGCTATGGTTGCTGGAGCCGGCCGCCGCGCTGCCGCCGGCCGATCTCGACGCCCACGTACAGGGGCATGTCGCGCTGCGCCGGATCGTGGCCGACGTACTGGCCGGTGCCGACGGTGCCGACGGTGCCGACGGTGCCGGCCACACGCCGCTCGCGATCGAGCCGTTGCGCGCGCTGGCCGTCTGGCGGCGCAAGGCCGCCGATACGGCGGCGGCGCCCGCGAGTCGCGGCGCGGCGCTCGGGGCGCTGCTCGGCCTGGCGGCGCGGGCCGGCGTCGACGACGGTCAACCCGTCGCCGGCATCGACGACGCGATGGCGCTGCTGCGGGCGATGCCGGCCGCCGCGCTCGGCGATGCGCTCGGCGGTTTGCTTGCGCTGGCGCGCGAGACACTGGCGAGCGCACCGGCTTTCGTCGCGGGCATGGATGCGACCGTGCGCGCGCTCGACGACGCCGATTTCGTGCTTGCGTTGCCGGGCTTGCGCAGCGCATTCGCGTGGTTGCCGCCGCGAGAGCGCGGGCAGCTCGCGGACCAGGTGCTGGCGCTGCACGACGCGACACACCTGTCACGCCGCGTGCTGACGGAGCGGCACGCGGACGATGCCTCGCCCGAAGAGGCCGCGCGCGCCGCGCGCATCGAGGCGCAGGTGCTCGGCCGTCTGCGCCGCTGGGGGCTCACGCCCGATCCGGAGGCGTCGTGAAGTGCCGACCGACAGGCCGCCGCGCATCCGGCTTCCGCTTCCCTCACCACGATGTCGCGCCGTCACGGCACGGTGCGGCGCGTTTTCCGCGAGTCCTGCCATGCCGCTGAACATTCCCGGTCCGCTCGAACGCTGGCGCCTGCTGCTCGGCGAACCGGCCGAGGCCGCGTGCGGCACGCCGGGTGCGGACGCGCGGGCCGCCGATGCGGCGCTCGACTGGCTGTACGGTCGCGACGACGACCGCGCGCAGCGCGGCGAGCGCGGGGCCGGCCTCGGGCCGTCCGCGCTGAGCACGCCGGACTGGATCAACACGATCCACACGCTGTTTCCGAAGGAGGTGATCGACCGGCTCGAGCGCGACGCGGTCGAGCGTTTCGGCATCGACGAAGTCGTCACGAACCTCGAGGTGCTGGAGCGGATCGAGCCGTCCGAATCGTTGCTGCGCGCCGTGCTGCACACCAAGCACCTGATGAATCCCGAGGTGCTGGCGGCCGCGCGGCGGCTGGTTGCCGAGGTGGTCCGGCGAATCATGGAGCGGCTGGCGACCGACGTGCGGCAGGCCTTCAGCGGCACGCGCGACCGGCGCCGGCGCTCGCGGATGAAGATCGCGCGCAATTTCGACTACACGCGCACGCTGGCCGCGAACCTGCGTCACTGGCATCCCGAGCGGCGCAAGCTGTATCTCGACACGCCGGTCTTCAACAGTCGCACGCGTCGCCACGCCGAGCCGTGGGACATCGTGCTGCTCGTCGACCAGAGCGGGTCGATGGTCAACTCGGTGATTCACAGCGCGGTGATGGCCGCGTGCCTGTGGCAATTGCCGGGCATGCGCACGCGGCTCGTGGCCTTCGACACGTCGGTGGTCGACCTGACCGCCGACGTGTCCGACCCGGTCGAGCTGTTGATGAAGGTCCAGCTCGGCGGCGGCACGGACATCGCGAAGGCCGTCGCGTATGCGCAATCCTGCGTCGCGAATCCCGCCCGCACGATCATCGTGCTGGTCAGCGATTTCTATGAAGGCGGCAGCGGCTACGAACTCGTGCGCCGCGTGAAGGCGCTGGCCGAGAGCGGCGCGCGCGTGCTCGGGCTGGCCGCGCTCGATTCGGCTGCCGAGCCCGCCTACGACCGCGAGATGGCCGCGCGGCTCGTGAACGCCGGTGCGCAAGTCGGCGCGATGACGCCCGGCCAACTGGCCGCGTGGCTCGCCGAGAAGGTGCAGGGATGAGCGCGCCGATCCGCGACGACCTCCTCGAACTGACGCCCGAAGCGCTGACGGCGCTCGCCAACGCCGGGTTCGTCAAGCGCGCACAGAAGGATGTCGCCGCCGGCGCAGTGCCGGCGGTGGCCGTCGACGGCGACGGTACGGTGCACGCGTCGTTCGCCGACGGCGTGCGTACCAGCCTGCCGCCGGGCCGGACTTTGCGCGACGCGGCGTGCAACTGCACCGCGAGCGGCATGTGCCGGCATCGCGTGATGCTGGTGTTCGCCTATCAGGCGAGCAGGCAGGGGAACGAAGCGGCTGTCCCGGGCGAGGTGCGAGCAGGCGGAGACGACAGGACGGGGCAGGCCGATACGCGCGATGAATCGATCTGCAATCCGGACGATGTCGCGAGCGGCGCAACAGGCAGCGGTTCGGACGATGCGCCGCCGGGCGACGACACGAACGGCACGTCGTCCGCGGATCGCGCATGGAGTCCCGCCGATTTCGACGATGCCGCGCTGGCGTCGAGTTTTGCGCCGTCGGTGCTCGAACAGGCCGCGCGCATGGCGGCCGCGCGGCCCGCCGTGACCGTGCAGCCGTGGTCCGGCGCACAGTCGTCGCCGGTTGCACGCCTGCCGATGTGCACCGTGCGGTTCTTCTCGCGACGCTCGCTCGCGCATGCGCGTTGCGACTGCCGGCAGGGCAGCGGCTGCGCGCACGTCGTGCTGGCCGTCTGGGCATTCCGACAGGCCGGGGCACCGGCCGACGGCGTACCGGAGACGATCGTCGAGGTGCGCCCGCCGGCCGGCGAAGAAGACGAGCGTGGCGACAACCGGTCGCCGTTGCGCGACGACGCGGCGCACGCGCTGATCGCCGACCTCGACAGGCTGGTACACGCGCTGTGGCTGGACGGTTCGAGTCAGCCGCCGATCGCGCTGGCCGCGCGCGTGGAGTCGCTGCGCGGCCGCCTGCGCGAGCGCGGCTGGCAGTGGGTCGACGACGCGCTCGACGAAGCCTGGCAGCTCGTGCACGCGCAGCATGCGCGCAGCAGCCGCTTCGAGCCGCTGCGGCTCGTGCGCGTGCTGGCCGAACTGTGGGCGCGCCTGCGCGCGGCGCTGTCCGCCGCGACGCAGCTTGAGGGTGCCGCCGTGCCGGCCCGCCAGATGCTCGGCATCGGCGTGAAGGGCGAGGTGGAACTCGATCATCTGCGGCTGGTGTCGCTCGGCGTCGAGCTGTGGGCCGACGACGCGGAAGAGGGGGCGAGCGTGCTGTTCGCCGATCCCGATACGCAGACCGTGATGGTGCTGACGCGCAACTGGCCGCGTGCCGCCGACGTCGCGGCCGGCGGCCGTGCGCCGGATCTGGCCGGCCGCCGCGTCGCGGGTTTTCCGTTGCGGCAGATCGCCGCCGGGCAGGTCGTCACGAAGACCGCGAAGCGGCGCGCGAACGGTGCGGTCGACATCTCCGCCGGCGTGCGGCAGACAGGCGTGCTGCCGCTGTCGCCGACCTCCTGGGACGATCTCGTCGCGCCGATCCGCCAGCCGGGCATCGCGGCGCTCGTCGCGCACCTGCGTGACGCGCTGCCCGACTTCGTGCGGCCGAGACAGGCGGCGAACGGCGCGGCGGCCGGCGCGGCCGGGTCGCTGCACGTGGTCGCGTTCGAGCCGATGGTCGTGCGGTCGGTCCATTGGGATGCGGCCGCCCAGGTGCTGCACGCGCGGCTCGCGCAAGGCGAAGGCGGGACGGCCGAGGTGGGCGGCAACGATGTGCTGCACCTCGCGCTGCCGCATCGCGCCGTGGCACCCGGCGCGGTCGATGCGCTGGCGCGCGCGCTGTCCGGCGAATGGGGCGCGTTGCGCGCGCTGGCGGGCACCGTCCGGCTGCATGCGGGCACGGCCGTGATGCGGCCGCTGGCCGTGTTGACCGCGCAGCGCGCCGTCGTGCTGCAGACCGAAACGACGGCGCCGCAACCGCTGCCGCTGGCCGGCGGGCGCGAGTCGTTGCCCGCGCTGGTCGCGCTCGCTGAGGACACGCTGGCGCTGCTGGCCGAATGGCTGCGCCAGGGCATGCGCCATCAGGGCGGCGGCGCGATCGAGCGTGCGCTGGCGCAGGCCACGCGACTGGAGCGCGCCGGCCTCGCGCACGCCGGGCGGCTGCTGCGCACGCTGGCCGACGGCCTGCGCGGTGCGCAATCGGCGTCGATCCTGACGCAACTGGGTTCGCTGACGTTGCTGCTGCTGGGCATCGTCGAGCAATGACGGCATGACCGTCGAACGGGCGAGCAGGCGGCGCCCGACACCGCGAGCCGTCGGGCAGGCTGCACGGCTCGCGGGATGAATGAACGAGAGGGCGTCATGGCTGCGTTGCGGCCATGGCATGCGGGCGCGGCATCGTGCCGCGTCGTCGATCCGAGTGAGAGGGAACGGATGCGTCGTTTTGAACTGATCGAAGGCAACTCCAGCAAGTTCTGGGAAGTGGAGCAGGAGGGCTCCGGGCTCAATATCCGCTGGGGCCGCATCGGCACCGCGGGCCAGAGCCAGACGAAGTCGTTCGCGGACGACGCGAAGGCGCGCGCCGCGCTCGACAAGCTCGTCAAGGAGAAGACCGGCAAGGGCTATGCCGAAGTCGCGGTAGCGGCCGGCGCCGGCATCGGCGCGACTGCCGCCAAGCCGCCGGCCGCCGCGTCGTCGGCAACCCCGGCCGCGGTGACGCAGGCGTCGACAGACGCGGAACCGGCCGCGAACGCGCAACCCGCAGCGGCAAAGGCCGCGAAGGGTGTGCCGCCCACACCGTCGGCCCGGCCGGCCGCATCGACGCCGCCTTCAACGGTTTCCAGCGCCACCGACACCGCCGCCGCGCCCTTGCCGCCGGTCGCCGCCGAAGGTTTCGATGCGCAGTGCGAGCGTGTCTTCGAGACCGTGCGCGCGCAGATCGCGAATGGCGACCTGAAGCCCGGCGAGACGTTGACGGCTGCCGTGATCAAGCGCCGCTACGACGTCGGCGACCAGGGCGCCGCGATGGCGCTCGACCTGCTCAAGTCGCGCCGCCTGCTGCATGGCTGGGGCGCGTCGGCCAGCGTGCACGAGCACGGGCAGGCGACTGCCGTGGCGCTCGGCGAGTGGTTGGCGTCCGAGGCGGCCGCCGCGCCGGCGCCTGCCGCACCCGCCGTCGCCGACACCGGCGCACCGCCGTGGCTGATGCACGGAGATCCCGTGCGGCTGTCGCCGCAGATCCTGCGCGAAGCCTATGCGTCCCGCCGTTTTCCCGTTCCGGTGACCGTGCTCGACGTGCGCGCTGCGTGGCTGAAGATCGAAGGCAAGGACGGGTACTCGATCGACATCGGCGCGACCGACGCGGCGCTGCGCCCGGCCGCCCAGCGGATGCTCGACCGGCTGGCCGCGCGTACGCCGATCGCCGGGCCGGTGGCGGACGCGCAAGCCGACGCCGTGCTGTTCGCGCTGGCGATGACCGTGGGCGACTATCACGGCGAAACCGCGATCGGCCGCCCGGTCGCCGACTACCTGGTCGCGCAATACGGATTGACGGGCGCGATCGACGTGCTGCTCGACGCGTTGAAAATCCACGTGCACGCCGATTACGACCGTCAGGCGCAGCGCCGCCACCATCGATTCTCGACGAATGTCGAGGGCCCGGTGCGCGAGAGCTGGCGCGGGCCGATCGTCGGCGGCGAGGCGGCGCTGCGCGAGCATCTTGCCGCGGCGAGCGAGGCGGACTGGCAGGCCTGCGTCGACAGGATCGAGGCCGCGTTGCCGGTGCTGCACCCGACCCGCCAGCCGATACCCGCACTGTTGTTGCCCGATGCGCCGCAGCTGTCGAATGCGCTGGTGCGCAGGCTGAGCGCTGAACGCGACGTGCCCGATACGCTGCACTGGATGCTGCTGACTGCGACCGATCCCGATGCGATCGCGGTGGTCGGGAGAATCCGGCCGAACAGCTATGGCCGCGAGTTCTGGGGAATGTCGCGGATGGTCGCGACCGTGCTGCGCGAGCGCGGCACGGCCGCGTTCGACGTGCTCGAACGCGGCGCCGCCGCCGACGAGGCGGGCGACGCGCTCGCCGCGATCGGCACGCCCGACGCGGTGGCTGCGCTGGCGAGGGTCGCCAGCGGTTCGAAGGGCGCGCTCGCGCGTCTGTCGCTGTCGCTCGATCGCTGGCCGCTGGCGGGCATGGTCGCGCTGTCGCGGCTCGTGGCCGCGGGCGGCAAGGATGCCGGGCTGCTGACGCCGAGCCTCACGCGCCTGTTGCGCGCGCATACGGCGCACGTCGACGCGCTGCGGCCGTGGCTCGACGCACCGGCCCAGGGGGTGATCGACAAGCTCCTCGCGCTGCTGGCCGGCCCGGCCGAGGTCGCATCGGCCGAGGAATTGCCGGGTGTGCTGGCCGCGCCTCCCTGGCTTGCCGCGCGGCAGAAGCGGGCGGCTGCGCTCACGCTGGAGCCGCTCGAACTGGCAGCGGTCGAATGCTGGGACGAAGCGAAGCGCTGCCAGGCGAAAACGCTCGACCGGTGGGAAATGAGTCGGCTCGCCGCGGCGTCGAAGGACACGATGCTGCTGATCGCCGGCCTCGGCTTCGAAGCGAGCAAGAAATATTACGGGCCGCTCGGCGAGGCGGCGGCGAAGGCGATCCGGCAAGGCGATGCGCCGGCGTTCGTCGCCGCGTGGCGCGCGATGATCGACGCGCGCAAGCGCGAGCGTTACTTCTGGTACTGGCTGCGCGCCGAATTCCTGACGCTGTTGCCGGCCGCGGTGGCCGTCGACATCTGGAACGCGGTGGCCGGCGAACACAGCACGACAGGCGTGAACCCGCTGATGGCGACCTTCGGCCTGCCCGCGTTGCCCGGCCTCATCGCGACCGTGCGCAACAAGCCGACCGAGAATTTCGGCTACGCGCTGAATTACGGCGCCGTCGAATGCGCGCCGATCGCGGCCCGCGCGTTCGCGAAGCTGAAGACCTTGCGCGACGACGGCCGTGCGTGGCTGCTGAAGTTTCCGGAGCATGCGGCCTGCGGCCTGATCGCACCGTCGCTCGGCAAGCCGGGCGAAGCGCGCGACTGCGCCGGCGCTGCGCTGCGTTTGCTGCAGGCGAACGGTCACGAGGCGCTGCTGATCGACGTCGCCTCGCGCTACGCCGACGACACGGTGCCGCAAGCGGTGCGCGCCGTGCTCGACGAGAGCCCGCTCGACCGTTTCCCGACCAGGCGCAGCAAGCTGCCCGAATTCTGGCAGCCGCGCGGCTGGCGCCGGCCGGTGCTGAAGAACGGCAAGGCACTGCCGGACGACGCGCTCGACCATCTCGGCCAGATGCTGACGTTCCCGACCGGTGAGGGCGTCTACGGCGGCATCGACGTCGTGAAGGACGCGTGCACGCCGGCGTCGCTGGCCGACTTCGCGTGGGACTGCTTCAACGCATGGCTCGATGCCGGCGCGCCGGGCAAGGAGGGTTGGGCGCTCACCGCGTTGGGCCTGTTCGGCAACGACGACACCGCACGCAAGCTGACGCCGCTGATCCGCACGTGGCCCGGCGAATCGGCGCATGCACGCGCGGCGACCGGCCTCGACGTGCTGGCCTCGATCGGCAGCGACGTCGCGTTGATGCTGCTCAACGGCATCGCGCAGAAGGTCAAGTTCCGCGCGCTGCAGGACCGCGCGCGCGAGAAGATCGATGCGATCGCGGAAGCGCGCGGGCTGTCGTCCGAGGAACTGGAGGACCGTCTCGCGCCGGATCTCGGGCTCGACGAACAGGGGACGATGCTGCTCGACTTCGGTCCGCGTGCGTTCCGGGTCGGCTTCGACGAGACGCTCAAGCCGTATGTGCGCGAGACCGGCGCCGACGGCGTGGCCGGCGCGCGGCTCGCCGATCTGCCGAAGCCGAAGAAGACCGACGATCCCGTGAAGGGCAAGGAAGCGGTCGAGCGCTTCAAGGTGCTGAAGAAGGATGCGCGCACCATCGCGAGCCAGCAGGTCGCGCGGCTCGAGGTGGCGATGTGCGGGCGCCGCCGCTGGACACCCGAGGTGTTTCGCGCGTTTCTCGCCGAGCATCCGCTCGTGCGCCATCTTGTCCAGCGCCTTGTCTGGGGTGTGTACGAAGTCGACGACGGCGGCAACTTCGGCGGCACGCTGAAGGCCTGCTTCCGCGTGGCGGAAGACGGCACGGCGGCGACTGCCGACGACGATGCGTTTACGTTGCCGGAGGGCGCGACGATCCGCATCGGGGTGCCGCATGCGCTGGAGATCGCGCCGGCCGATGCCGCCGCATTCGGGCAGGTGTTCGCCGACTACGAGCTGCTGCAGCCGTTCGCGCAGCTCGGTCGCGACGTGTACCGGCTGACCGACGACGAGCGCAACGGGCGGCAGCTCGAACGCTGGAAGGGCGTCAAGGTGCCGACCGGCCGCGTGCTCGGGCTCGTCAACAAGGGCTGGCGGCGCGGCCAGGTCGAGGACGCAGGCTGCATCTGGTATTTCACGAAGCCGCTCGGCGCGGGCAAGGTGATCGAACTGTCGCTGGACCCGGGGATCTTCGTCGGGGCGGTCGACATGAATCCGGATCAGCAACTCGGCGCGTTGCAGGCCGGTTCGCCGTCGAACTGGGGCAGCATTCGCGAGCCCGATGCGCTGTCGACGCTCGACGAGATCTCGGCGAGCGAGTTGATTCGCGATCTGGAGGGGATGCGGGAGTAACACGTGACCATTGCGTGACCATTCACCTTCATCCCATTCGACATGAAGACAACGATTGCCCTCCGGACGCTGGCCCGCATTGCATTGCTGCCGGCGTCCATCTGGTTCGCCGGCGCCGTACACGCCGCCTCCTTCAATTGCCATCTGGCCAGACAACCGGCGGAGCAAACGATATGCGCCGTCCCCGAGCTGTCGAAACTCGACGATCAGCTCGCGATCGCGTGGTCGCTTGCGCCGCAACGCGTTGACAGGTCGCACGGCGACTCCGGCCTCAATGGACTGAAGCGCGATCAGCGCGGCTGGCGAACCCAACGGGATGCCTGCGGACGAGACGTCGACTGCCTGCGTACCAGCTATCTCCGGCGACTGCAGCAGCTTTCCCAGCCCAACCCCGAAATCGTGCTCGACATCAACGACTTCCACTGGTCGCAAACCTGGACGCTCCTGGAGATTTCGTCCAGGCCGTTGCCGCGCAATCGCGGCGGAATCATCATGATTCACCTCAACCCGTATGCCGATGCGGCACGGCTGACGTTCGACGCGTCGTCGTGGAACGGTGAAAACAGCGGCCGGGAATACAAGGCAGACGCCGTCGTGCGGGCCGACGGCAAGGCATTCCACGTGGGCGCCGACGGCTGCCAGCTCGATTTCGCCATTCACGGTGCGCAGATGGAAGTCGAACAGCGCGGTCAATGCGGGACCGTGCTCGGCCACGGCAGCGACGTGGATTTTCAAGGCACGTACATCGACGAGGAGCACGCTCCGAACAAAGGCTTCCAATTTGAATGACCGTCTGAACCGCACGTCTGCAAACCGACACGCCGACCGCCTCGGTCATGCCTGTCGCCCATTCTTCCGTGCCTGCCATGCCAACCACGACGCAGCTGACACCTGAACTCCTTGCCGTCTTGCACCGGCCCGTCCTCGACGAAACCGATCTCTTCACGCTGGACGACTTCTTCGAACTGGCCGGAGTCGACGAATTGCGCGCGCAGGCGCAGGACCGTCGCCGTGCCGACGCGATCCTGCACGCGTGTGCGGCCGAGCTGCCGGCGCTGCATCCGAATCGTGCGGCGTTGCTGGCGTTGCTCGGCGGCGCGATCGTCGAGGGTGGGGCCGATCCGCGCATCCTGTTTCCGGCCGCGCTGGCGAGGCTTGGGGCGTGGCTGCCTGAACTCGCGCCGTTTTGCGCAAGGGCAGTCGAGGATGGCGACGACGGCGCCACCGACGACGAACGGCGCGACTGGCACGCCGCCCGGCAACGGCTCGATGCGCTCGACGGGCGACAGGGCCGGGAAATCGATGCGTTGCGGGACGCAGTCGATACGCTCGTCCTGCCGCTGATGACGATGCTGATGCGCGATCGCGACAATCACGGCGATCTTGTGGCCGACACCGCGCTGCAGGCATTGCTGGACCGGATGGCCGACAACGACAGTTTGCCGTTCGATCAGTTGCACTTTCTGTGTGCAGCGTCGGCGTTGAGCTACGAACCGGAGTGTGTCGTCGTGCTGCCGGCTTCCGGCACGGGCTTCGTCGCCAGCGCGCATGCGGTCAACAACACGTTCCACGCGTTCACGCTGCTACAGCGCCTGATCGGCGAACATGCGCGGACGCTGCGCGTCGGCAAGCCGATCGCGCCGAGGCGCGGCGACGAAGATCAGGATTCGTCGGAGTTTCACTGGCTGCAGGGGCATGCGTACGCGAACGGCGTGCTGGTCGACAACCTGGCGCTCGCATGGGGCGAAGCGTCGTTGCGCAGCCACCGCAAGCACGGTAAATGCGTGCTGATCGCGCTGGAGACGGAAGAGGGTATCAAGAGGAGCTGGAACGGCTTCAATGGCGTCTGCCATCCGGCGCAGAACCCGTCCGTGACGCTGGTGCGGTTCCTGACGCCGGAGGAAGTGGCCGCGTATCTGGTTTGATGCGTCGGGGCGAAATCGGCGTAGCGATCACGGATGATCGACAGTGCACGATCGGCGGCTCCTGGGTCCAGCCGACGGTTGCCGGGCTTCGCTCGGTGTCCCGATACCAAACCCGCCGCGCCATGTTCCCGAAGTCGGGCGACCAGCCGGCGAATCTGCCGGGTCGTCAGTTCCAGCCGTTCCGCTGCACGCCACGGCTTGAGCTTGCCATCCGCCACGTCCTGAATGACCTTGAATCGGTCCAGCTCGCGCATCGTCATCGTGATCCACTCCGTTGCAGCCATCGCAGCCATCGCAGCCTCCGGCGCCGGACACCCGGCGGCCGGACAGCTTACGCGGCACGAAAGCGGACATTTCCATGTAGCCAAAAGCGGACATTTCCATCTAGCTACTACAACACATGTCATACCCGGATTCAGATGTCGTAGCGCCAGCTAAATACAGATGTCGCATGTTTCATCGGTTTTCCGTCATGCCGTGTTGAAGCGCCGAGCCTGAAGCAGCAGGGCGCTTACGTTCACCCGCGGGCCTTGGCAGACCGCCG